>Ga0214543_1009472_pt1 | contig 15104 bp, 8 predicted proteins | sample CNSS2metaG_FD_160094 | JGI IMG/M metagenome (GOLD analysis project Ga0214543, IMG submission 160094) | Root nodule microbial communities from cowpea collected in UCLA plant growth center, Los Angeles, California, USA - CNSS2 | ecosystem: Host-associated > Plants > Roots > Nodule | place: USA...
AATTACGTCTTATGATCAATTTACATTCGACTTCTCCCCGTGGTCCGTGTAGAACAATAGATCTAAGACCACTGATTTTAAAATAAGTGGCAAATTCTTTTTTCAAATACTGCAACAAAAAGGAAAATATATCTTACTTATTAAGAATCCATGTAAATAAATAATCCAAAAAAATAAAAACTAACCAAGTGGCTGGCTCGACAGTAGTATGTTGATAGTTGAACTTCAAAATGCTTTAAGTTTGAAGTATGTAGAGGACGACGAATAGAAAGATGGTTGAAGAAGTTGGCTTTCAATGTTGAGTCGCAAACACATTTAGAGACGTTTAGTTGGAAAGACGAATTTCCAAAATATTTGAAGACAACCAATTTGTCAGACTCATCTAAATAAAAAGAGATTAAATCATTCCAGCCTTGGGTGATCATTGGAGTGTGAATATTCATGTTGTACGTAACATTATGAACATTCCTGTCGTAATCAACAATGGTCAACTGTGAACCAAGTTCCTTCATATTACGTATTATGAAGAGTCGGTCGACGTGTCCAAAATCCTTCAAAGATAAGGAAGTTTAGAATAAAGAAATACAAACAAAAAATACAAAGGAATGTGAAGGAATAAAAAAAAACCTGGTCTTTTAAAAACATAGTCACGAAACCGCCAAGCATTTTGCCAGAAAGTATGGCTTGTGGTGTGTGCACGGATTCCATTGTTTGAGAAAAGAGTGGGTATGAAGAATAATTTCAAGAGAAGATAATGGGTCACATAAAAGAAATAAGATTTGTCAGTATGTAGACGCCAATATATAGAAAGAGAAAACGAAAAGTCATTACTGTTGCAAATATATAGAAAGAGAAAAGGATAAGTCATTCCTTTTGGTAGGGTCCGTACTTACAGGTGAAGCGTGCATCATAATTTTTTCAATTAATTATGAATATAAAAGTGAAAAAAAAGTACGACTTAAAAGATAATAGGGTTGAAATAATAAAATAAATAAATAATTACAATTACAAATTTAAGATTTGTGAACTGTTTTTTTGACCTAAATTAAAATATCTCAAAATATTTGAAATGTCATGAAAAATGGAAAGTGGCAATCAGAACAGAATACACAGAGTTGTGAAAAATTTAAAGAAGTAGTCGAAAAAAATTAAAAATAATAACAAATTACGACATGAACAAAGCTGACATGCATGTGTTGGTAGTCTGGAGATCAAACATTTAAACAAAAGAAAAATGATGAACATAACAAGATGAAAATAAAAAAGGTCAGAAAAAAATATAAAGCATATCCACAATCGGTATTTTGCGGTTAAAATAAGATGTTTGTGGTTGTACTCTTGATCTGAAGAATTTAAAAAACTGAATGTTAAGATGAAGCAAATAATCAATTACAATTAATAAAAAAAAAATAAAGAACCATAACATGAACGGAAAATCTAAGATGCATGTGTTTGTACTCGTCAGTTGAAGCATTTAAACTGCAGAAAAATGATGAACAAAAGAACATGAACAGAAGAAAGTTCAGAAAAAAATATCAAGCATCTACAGACTCGATTTATTGCGGTTTAAAAAAGATGTTTGTGGTTGTAATCTTCATTTGAAGAATTAAAAAAACTCAAACTTAAGATGAAGCCAAAAATCAATAGAACTGAGAACAAAAAATAAAGAAACATACCTGTTGGCTTGAGAAAGCAAACAAAAAAAAAGATATCGAGAAAAGAAGAACAGAAGAAGATGAACTGCAGAAAGCTCAGAAAAATAGATAAAGCATCGCCAGACTCGATTTTTTGGTGGTTAAAAAAGATGTTTGTGGTTGTACTCTTCATTTGAAGCATTTAAAAACCTGAAACATAAGATGAAGCCAAGAAACCATTAGATCTCAGTAAAAAAACATAAATAACCATACCAGTTCGGTTGAGAAACAAAAAAAAAAGGTTTTGACAAAAAAAAAGAAAATCAAAGGAAAATATCAGATGAATGTGTTTGTAGTCTTCAATTGAAGACTGTAAACAAAAGAAAGATGATGAACAGAAGAAGATGAACAGATGAAATTTAAGAAAAATAGAAATAGCATCGCCAGACTCGGTTTTTTGCTGCTTAAAAGAGGATTGTGGTTGTACTCTTCATTTCAAGCATTTACACACTGAAAAATAAGATCAAGCAAAGAAACCATTAGATCTTTGTAAAAAACATAAAGAAAAATACCAGTTAGCTTCAGAAACCAAAAAAAAAAAGAGATCCACAACAAAAATGGACAGATGAACGGCAAATCTCAAATTCATGACTTTTTAAGCATCAGTTGAAGCCTGTAAACAAAACAAACATGATGAACAGAAGAAGATGAACAAATGAAATGTAAGAAAAATAGAAAAAGCATCTCCAGACTCGTTTGTTTGCTGCTTAAAAAAGAGGATTGTGGTTGTACTCTTCATTTCAAGCATTTACACACTGAAAAATAAGATCAAGCAAAGAAACCATGAGATCTTTGTAAAAAACATAAAGAAAAATACCAGTTAGCTTGAGAAACCAAAAAAAAAGATATCCACAACAAAAATGGACAGATGAACGGCAAATCTCATATGCATGTCTTTTTAAGCGTCAGTTGAAGCCTGTAAACAAAACAAACATGATGAACAGAAGAAGATGAACGGATGAAATGTAAGAAAAATAGAAAAAGCATCTCCAGACTCGGTTTTTTGCTGGTTAAAAAAGATGTTTGTGGTTGTACTCTTCATTTCAAGCATTTATATACCTGAAAAATAAGATCAACAAAAGAAACCATTAGATCTTTGGAAAAAACATAAAGAAAAAAACCAGTTAGCTTGACAAACCAAAAAAAAAAAGATATCCACAACAAAAATGGATAGATGAACGGCAAATCTCAGATGCATGTCTTTGTAAGCGTCAGTTGAAGCCTGTAAAGAAAAAAAATATGATAATGATGAACAGAAAAAGATGATCAGAACACAGCTTAGAAACCATCTCCATAGTCTTTTTTTTACGAGATAAAAACAAATCGATGAAAAGAAGAAGATGAAAGCATGATCGATGCGGAGAAACAGAGACAGAGAAAGAGAGAGAAAGAAGAAAGAAGGCCCTGCCAGAGAGAATGAGAAAGATAGAGAAAGAAGAAAGAAGGCAGTCGCAGAGAGAATGAGAAAGAGAGAGAAAGAAGAAAGAAGGCGGTCGCAGAGAGAATGAGAAAGAGAGAGAAAGAATTGAGACGGAGGAAGCTGAGAAGACTGAGGAAGAGAGAGAAAGAACTTTTAATTAAAACTTCCGATTTTAATTTCTTTTCCAATTTTTTTTAATACTTGAAAATGCTGAGAGAGTGACACATAAGCTATTTTACCTTTTGTAGATAAAAATTTGAATTGTGAAGTAGATCAGATATATTATTCAATTGAAAATTTTGCCTTTTGTTAGTTCCCAATTGTATATAGTATTAGATACTGAGTTGAGTTGAGTTTAGAGAAATGCGTAGGTGCATGCTTCCTCTCACTCTGCTGCACTGCATATCCAAGTAGACTCTTTCTTTGACTCTCCAATTCTTCCCACCTTATTTGTATTCTTCGTTTAATCATTTGTCTCTTTTCTCACCAATCGTACATTTTCATTGTGCTTCAGAAGCCGCTAAGGTCATCATCAGGAAAAGTCAATGCTACTTAAGGCCTATATAGTGTCAAAAATGCTAAAGTTCTTTTAAATATATTTTGACACAAGATTACTATAAAGGTAAAGTTTTTCTTTTAAATATTTTTCTTCTTGCTCGAGTCCTTCAAATGGATTTACTTATAGATAAAGGCTTTTTATTAATATAAATATAAAACTTACCATCATATTTTTGTTGTGTTTCACAGACTAAGTAGCATAAATATGTATCTTTCTTTGTCAAGAACCCGACTTTGAATGTTACTATAATCCAACCAAATTTATTATAAATGTGAAAGATAATCTTCTCTGTCATATTCAGACTAAATGAGTACAAAGTACATGAACAATCATTTTTAATCGATAAGTGCGCGAACAATCTTTTATACCCGCTTTACATGGTGACTGTGTAATCGATAAGTGCCAAAACTAAATAAAATTTCATATGGAATTCTGAGACTCATATTTTAAGTTGTGTTTATTTGATATTGATTTTTCTTAATCTAAATTCAATCATATGTTTTCAAGTTTTTATTTAAAGGGAATAAATTAATCTCTATTTTGTGTATTCTTTAGGTAAATTAAGACACAATAAGGAAAGGACTTAAAAGAGTAAGAAAAAAAAATCAAGAAATAGAGAAAAAAGAGAGAAAATTATCCCACCGTCCGCTCAAACTAGAATAGTCTCGCCTAAGGAGAGATGTTCAGAGGAAGATAATTTCTTGCGCCATTCTCGCTTAAGTGCCAAAGACCTCGCCTAAGCAAGATTTGTTCAGAGAGCCATCAATTTCAAGCATCATTCTCGCTTAAGCGAGAACAATTTTTTCTCAAGCAAGACGACCTTTTTTTACCATGAAGTGCCTTCTTGCTTAGGCGAGAATCAGCTAGCTTAGGCAAGAACTCATGCAGTATTTATATACCATGAGTCAAAAGGTGAAAAATACACTGGACACCACATTCTACAATCAGAAAGGCTTTGGGAAACAACAAAAAGGAAGAGGAAGCATATTTACTTTAATTTATTCTTCAGCTCTTAGGATTTCAATGGCTACCATGAGTGGCTAATCTTTTCTCTTGGGATTGAATATAATCGATTCAAACTTGAATGTAATATGGTGATATTTATGCATAACTTTTCTGTTTCTATTTAATATTGGTATTATTGTTCTATTCTTAATACTTGATTCATCCAGATTATAGACAAGGGAAATAAATGAAATTCAATCTCAACTTCTTTTATTCAACTTTCTCTAACTATTATGTTGCGATTTTATTACTTTCATGTACACTTAATATAGTTTATGACAATCAATTATATATCGATTTAGATAAACTATCTATTTTAATTGAATCTATTCCTCATGGGATCAACAGTTTTACTAAAAAAAAATCATTATACTGTAGTTGACTATTGTTACGCTTGCCAAGAGATCAACAAGTATTTTTGGCAGCGTTGCCTGAGAACATTGTTCTCTTGAAATTCTTAGATGATGGACAACCGTTGATGAAGTGGTTTTATAACATGCTTAGCGTGAGTGATTATTATACACATGTGTGATGAGTGAAATATTGAATTTGCTGTAAGTTATTTGAATATTATGGTTCTTAATTCTTAAAGTTATTGACAATTGAAATGGATACATGCAAATCATACTATAGATGTACCCAACAAGTTTTACACCCTTAGGTGTCCAAACTATAGGTCCAAAAATCATTCCTTTAGCAAGCAAATCTAATTATGCTTCTATTGCATCTTTTCATTTTGTTTAATCATTTATTTGTCAACAATCTTCAATGGTCTTTGAATCTTAATCCTCATTGTCACTCATAACATTTATCGCTATATCATATGCAAAAGTGTAACACCCCGATTTAGGGTGTCACAAGCGGTTATAAAACATATGTTTCGTAGAAAAACAACGGAGATGAAACTTTAATATTATCTTTAAACGTGTAAGTCAAAATAAATTTCCAGAACATTTTCAAATAACAATAGTAACCTAAAATAAATTACATTGCCTTTGATATTTATTCATAATGAAACTTAATGAAAGGAAATCCCGAGTTCATCCCATTCTCTCATCAATCTACACCATGTCTTATACACCTGTATTATCACCTACTCCCATATAACATACATGTTATACGATCATTGCGTAAACACACAAAAAAGACATAAACAAACAAATAGGGGTAAGCTAACGTAAACAATGATATATAAAAGATTCTAAACAATGATATATAAAAGATTCTTAGTAAAAGAATACTTTTCAAATAATTCACACCCAAGTACAATACTTAAGCATCATAATAACAACCACACTCTCAACATGTCACACATGAAAATTATAGATTTCCAACAAAATATATAACACCACATCTTGCGTAAGAAATAAAGTTCCATAAAAAATCCGTCAACTTACCAAACCATACATTCAAACAACGAACTTAATGAGTGGTTTTCCACCCCAACAAAACAACAAACAACTAAAACACCAAGCCCCTAATTTCATTCTATAACCATGCAATTCAAATATAACATACAACAAAGCAAAAGGCTTAACATTGACATTGCAACTATGACTATATAACTCACTGTCAATAAAATATCATTACATGATATAAGATACAAATTGAAGCCAAAGAACACATATATCCCATCAAATCCATGAACATATTTTGTGATATTAGATTAACAAAGCCTACACAGTTGACCCTCATCCAAGTGCACCCTGTTATGTAATATATCATATTATAATATTAAAGCGAGGACTACAACCCCTTATAGTTTAAAGAAAAAAAAACATAAACACACACACACACATATATATATATATATATATATATATATATATATGTGTTTGTTCTATCACACTACCAATGCACACCTGGTATATAGCAAAAGAAAGCAAACCATTCATGTGACCACATTAAACATGAATAAGAAACCCAATTGCATGTGGGCCCACGGGAAAAGATTGTAGTGGTATGAGTTTACTTAAACCAACAATCTTGACACTACCATTTATTAAGTAAAGGACAAAAAAAACCACACTAGAAGAGAGGGATTGCACTGCAACAAAAGAAAGAAAAGGAATCATGCTATTATGATGAAAATGTGCATTCAAAGGAGAAAAGAATAAAAAAAATGCTTTATGTGGGAACTGTAGCTAAGAAAAAGATAAAGAAACTTTGCATCCACACTCTTTCACATGTGGTCCCACCAAAGGCTTCAAGCATATACGTAGCACTACCAAAGTCACAAAGAACCATGCAATGCTCTTTCTCTCCCATCTAGTACTTAACGCAATTTTATAGGAAACCCACGTACAAAAACATAAACATGTACCCCTGAAAATAAACCTGCGACTGCATCGTACAAACAAACTGACAACACACTACCATGCACGCTATGAAAAAATACCACCAATGCATCAAACTGAACAATATTAATAGTATTAGAATCCACCATAAGAACAAGCAGACCCGCATGCATGGAAACGTAAACAGAGAGGAAGAAAACCACAAAATCATACTCATATGTACCAATACGAAAGATATAGCAGATTAGTGAAAGCAAGGAACATATGACATTCAAGGAATTCAAACATTTATGGAAAACATAAAACATAATCAGAAATCAAGGTCAAACTTCAAACAACAACATAAAGCAAACTCAGCTTCCCCTATCTCGTGTAGAAATTCTTCCAAGGTTTACGTTTCTCCTACAGCTCACCTTCACAATTCATTTCTATGGCTTCTCCTGGTCTCTCTCTTTCTCTCTAACTATCCCAGAAACTTTGTAACCTAACAAATTGGTCCAAATGTGTCGTTTCCCCTTATCTCCCCAAACCCTAGCCTTAAATCTCAATATTATTTACACTTCCTTTTTTTAGATTATATTAAAATCATGTTTATATTTTCAATCCCGTGGCAAAAAAAAAATGCAATGACTAACTAGCATTTAAAAGGAGGAAAAGAAACCTGCAGCAGCTAATGCACCATGACTTAACCAATAGAGGAGAGAGAAAACTAAGAGTTTACGGTCCCACAACAAAAGCAAAGGAGGGAAAAAAATGAAACAAACCCCAAGCCGTTCAGATTCAAACTCACAACCCTCCAACAAAAAACATCAAATAAACCACTAAGCTACAAAGCTTATCAAGATATAAGACGCACCACAAATTTATAAATAATATAAACCATATTAAATATAATATTAAAAATTAAAATCAATAAAACAATAAATTAAATCACTCACATATTCATCCCCTATTTCATAATTTAAAAAATAATTAATTTAAATAAATCAACAATTTAAAATCAAGAAATTACTTTTTTTCATGTGTTTCTCTTTATTCTAATTTTTTTCTTGGGTCTTACAAAAATAATTATCAATGTTGCTTCATTTTGGTTCCATATTATCTTATTTATGACATACTTTGTTGAGATCTCATCCAATTTCAGGTGCTTGAGATTCTTCTGGAATCGGATCATTAATTATATCAAATAAATTTTGTAGGATTTCTACCTTTTCAATTATGTCATCTTGTATTTTAGCTCATTTTCTCATTCGAGACTTTTTTTCTTTGGAACCAACAAGCCTACCACTCTTCAGGCATGTTATGAATTAATATCAATTCTATTTGGAGCATTAGCAACTGGTATATATGGTTTAGTTACCCTTTTTTTGTTAGTAATAACATTTTGTAATTCATTAACTTATTTTATAAATGAATTATTCTTTGAACTTCTAGTTCACATTCTTTTGTACGAGGAGCACAACGAGATAATGATAATGATAACAATCACAAGAAAACTAGCAACCACATTATATCACACTTAGCTCATTCATCACATTCTCATAAAATCTTAAATCATCACACTATGTCATAGTGAAAGAAGTCAAGCCACATGGTGCACTAGAGCTTATGGATCTAGATTCTGAAGATACAGAAAAAAGTTGGGTATAAACAACAACTTAAGCACTATGAGGGTGGTGAGGTGGAACGTCTCACTTGCGTGAACCATGAATATCAAGCATCAAGCTAACAAATGTTAATTGGTCTCAAATGCAATATCAAATCAACCAATTTTTCTAAGTAAGCAACATCATATTTAACACCTAGAATTCACACATCATGCAGCATTCAACAGATTAATTGCATAGGAAAATTGTAGTACAATCATACAATTTACTAATTCAGTGTTTCTACAACTCAAAAGTAGTGTAATTAGCTTTCCTTATCTGTGAGACAACTCAAACGACTTAGGGAATACCAAACCCCCCTTTCACGCTAATAAGATGCACAAAGCAAAACCTAGGAACAACACAAACATGATCAGGCCATACCATTAAAATCATTGAACGATAGAGACTCACAAATATAACTTAAACGTGCGAGCTAAAAATCACTCACATGAACATAGAAAACCATTGACGAAGAGAAAAAGGGCATAAAACCAACTTAATCAAATTGATCAGACAAAAGTGAAGAGCATGCCTAAAGGATCACTCTAGTAGTCTCTGATTTTCAAAGAGATGAACATAGGGTGAGAAACCCTAGAGAGAAGTGAGGGAGTGATAGGAAAAGGATTTTTAGAGAGATGGTGTGTTTATAAATAATAAAACTCGTTTATAAAACTTTTATTTATACTTTAACTTTTTAAAATTAAATAATTGAGTATCCTTATTTTAAACATTTTATCAATCCTAAAATACATTTTTCTAGGTCTTTACATTCTTCCTAACAACAAAAATGTTTGACCTCAGAAATTAGACTTACCACAAAACAAATAAGGGTATGAGTTCCTGATATCCTTCTCTAACTTCCAAGTAGAATCACTTGTTCTCATATCTCTAAGTTGCTTTGTCCAATGATCCTTTATACTAAAAAGTTGCACCTCCACTATAAGATCTTCTCTAACTTGGACATTGTCCACTTCTAGCACATGACATGGACAAACACATATTTTCTTAATTGAGAGACGTGAAATACCAAATGCAGGTTGACCAACTGAGGAGACATGACAATCTCATAAGTCATTGGTCCAATTCAACTTAAAATATGATATGGGCCAATAATTTAAGTGAAATTTTCTTGAACCGATAGCTCTTCCCAAACCCATGGTTGGAATTACTTGCAGGAAAACATGATCCCTAACTATAAACTTGATTCACATTTAATATTGATTTATTAAAAATGGTTTATTAACTTATTTGTAATGGACTGTATTCTTGATTATTGATTTATATTGATTACAGATTTAAGTTATTTGTAATGGATTGTATTCTTATTGAATATTGATTTATATTGATTACCGATTTATTGATACATTGCGGTTTATTTTCATAAAGTGATTTGAACGATGTAATAACTCAGTTTTTTTATATATGTTTTATATTTTTAATTAGTAATGACAATTTTACTTTTAGAATTATTAATAATTTAAATTTTTTCATATGTGTTAATTAATTTCCTCTATTTCATTAATTAGATCGTTAGTACATCGAAAATATAATGACTACAAATAATTAAAAAAACAAAATGAAATTCAAAATGGAGTAAATAAAATTCATGAAGATGTCAAAAAAGTTTGTAATGTATATGTTTAATTAGTTAATAATAAAAACAGAAAATGAATAACAAAAATAACATATATCTTTTTCAATTCGATCTCACCGTATTTCCAAAACAAAGTCAATTATTTATATTATTTACGATTCATGATTTCAAGGAAAAAAAAATTAGTAATCTTTATATTTTTATTAGAAAAAAATTTTACTAAAATACAACAGTTTCCTTATGAGTCCATCATGCGTCTAATATTTATATTTTTACAAATTCTACTCTTTATATATATATATATATATATATATATATATATATATATATTTTGGATGGTTTAGCCTATGTAGTTTTAGATTTACTATTGATATATATTTTTTATTGTCCATCCTTCTTATTTCTATGAAATTTATTCTTTACATTTTTTTCTATATGGTTTATCATTAATAGTTTTATACTTCATATTTTCTTTTTTTATTATATAACTTTTGTATTGTATAGAGTTTACTAAACATCATTTCTTTTATCATAGCATCTATTATTTATATTTTTATACATTGTTTATTTCATTTAAAATTAAATTTATATTCTTAATTTTCATTAACACAATCACACAATATATTATTTAAAATAATTATATATAATATATTTTATTATATATTTATATATATATATATATATATATATATATATAACTTAAATACATTTTTCTAAACAATCAAAATATTATTATCTAATTTTATAAAATAAAATATTGATATTAAATTATAATTATATTTTTTTATGAATTCAAATTAACATAATAAATATGTTATAATTTTTAAAATCTCGTGTTGCACGGATACAAATATTAAATAAAATTAAAGAAAATTTTGCTGCATGAAATCCTAAGGATTTATAAAGTAAATATAAATTAAGGGTGAAGCCAGCTTTTGCAATAGAGATTTTCTTTGGTGCATGAGATCCTAAGGGAAATCAAATCAACCATGTATCACTTGACCATTCATCCTATTAGTATATGCTTTAATATCAGATATATTAAAACAGTCATAAGTATGTCACATCTCAGATAAAAAAAGCAGTTTGGTGATTTCATTTGCCAGACAAACAAATCTTTTTGTGATTTGTATTAATGTTTTAAGAACTTGGATTTGGCAAGATTATACCAAAATCAATTTGTCCTTCCAGACAGATTATAAACCTTTTCTATTTCATATTGATGACATCATGGGATGGATTTTGCAAGCAGAAAGAATAATTTGAGCCATAGTAATAATTAAAAAAAAAATCCAATATTAAAAATAATAATAATAATAATAACTTATTATAATAACATTGCCCTATATTTGAGCCATAATTTTATATTTAAAATAAGAAGAATACAATATATAGAAACAAATTATTTACATTAAATTAATAAGAAATAATTAATATTTTTCATTAGATGTAATATAATTTTATCTTCATCATAATTTGGATCTTTTGAATTATTTTTTATTAAAAAAATTATGTATTTAGTATTCAAAGTTTAAAATATTTTAATTAAGTGTCTATAATTTAATTGTTTTTCATTAATAGTGTGACATGTTTTCTTATTCGACTATTTTTCTTACATATCTCCATATATTAAAAATAAGTTGTATCGTTAATATAAAATAATAATGCATTTAATGTAAAAGGATAAATGATTTTTATTATTTTTATTATTTATATCGTTATTAATTTCATTAATATTTAAAAGTTTAATAATTGATTTGATTCTCGTGATATTTTATTATATATTCTAATTTGAAACATATGAAATAATAATTTTTTTAAATAATTAATATTAAAAAAAGGAAAATATCTTTCATTTATATAAAATAATTGATAACTTTATATTTTTTTGTTGTTGTAATTTTTATTATTTTATAAAAATAATTAATTAATATTGATATAATAAAAAAATATATAGGTATACAAACCCAACATGGATATGGAATTAACGGTCATCCGATCGAAACTAATAACGTCTTGAAGCGAAAAGACACTGTATTTTGGTTGCTAATCCACCGATGCATTACATTTAATTTTCCTTGTAAAGAAATTACATTCTATTATTTGTAAATATCAACTTTATTATTTTAGTATACATAAATAAAATCATTCTTTTAATTTTTAATTCTGGTGAGATTTACATTAAAACTTTTGTTGACACGACATTAACATCAGTGTTAACAACAAAGAGTAAAAATTAAAAAGATTATGAAAATAGAAAAATCAAGAAAAAAAATCAAATATTAAAAAGAATAATAATATAATAATAATAACTTACTATAATAATATTGCTATTGAGCCATAATTTTAATATTTAAAATAAGAAGAATACAATATATTGAAATAAATTGTTTTCCTTAAATAAATAATGTTTTTCATTAACTGTTTTCCTTAAATAATGAACATTTTTTCTTAACCCTTTTCCTTAAAAAATAAGAAATAATTAATATTTTTCATTAGGTGTAATTAAATTTTAACTTCATCATGATTCGGATGTTTTGAATTATTTTTTATTAAATAAAAATATATATTTAGAATTAAAAATTTTAAAATTTTTAATTAAGTATCCGTAGTTTAATTTTAAATATTAAATAAAAAAGTATATTTTAATTAAGTAAAAAGAATATACCACACAAATAAAGTAATAGAGGGAAGAGATCGTCTATTTTATATGATAATATTAATATTAAACATTTTTAAAGTGAAAGATTCAATTATCATAAAGTTAGCATTAAATAGAATTATGAATAGAATGGAATGAAAAAGTGAAAATGAATAAGTTTTTACATGATGCCAAGCAGTTCGTATGGGATGATCCATTCTTATTTAAAATAGGAGCAGATAACTTACTTAGAAGATGTGTCACTACACAAGAAGCTGTGAGCATTTTATGGCATTATCATAATTTGCCATATGAAGGACATTATAACGGTGAAAGGACAACCCTAAGGTGCTACAATCCAGATTCCATTAGCCTACTCTATTTAAAGATGCTTATGTATATGCATGGAGTTATGATAAATGTCAATGGACTGGGAACATATCTAGAAGACATGAGATGTCATTGCAAGCTATCTTGGAAGTAGAGGCATTTGATTGTTGGGGAATGAATTTTGTGGGACCTCTTCCCTAATCATTTGGGAATGAATATATATTGGTAGTTGTGGATTATGTTAGTAAAAAGCAGTAGCTTGTCAAAAGAATGATGCCAAAAAAGTTATAAAAGTTTTTAAGAGACAATTTTTTTCTCAGTTTGGAGTTCCAAGAATTCTCATTAGTGATGGAGGGACACATTTTTGCAATGCTCAATTGGTAAAGGTTCTTTCACACTATGAGGTAAAACATAAAGTTGCTTTACCATATCATCCACAAACCAATGGACAAGTTGAAGTGTCCAACCGGAAGATTAAAAAGATTATGGAAAAAACTTTGTCATCTTCTAGGAAGAAATGGTCAGCAAAGTTAGATGATGCTTTATGGGCATATCGGATTACGATGAAGACCGTAATTGGATTGTCTCTTTTTTAGCTGATTTATAAAAAAGCTTGTCATTTACTGGTCGAGATGAAGCATAAAGTTTATTGGGCATTGAAGGTGTTAAATTTTGATCCCTCTATGTCAGCTGAAAAAAGAAAATTGCAATTGCTAGAGTTGGAGGAGATGAGACAAAATGCTTATGAGAGCTCTAAGAATTACAAAGAGAGGATTAAAAGATATCATAATCAAAAGTTATTGAAGAGAGAATTTTATCCAGGTCAACATATATTACAATTCAATTCAATATTTAGATTATTTCCTGTCAAGTTTATAAAGAGGGGGTTTCACTGGGGAGAACAACACCAATGAGATCTGAGCCTAACCACATAAGACACTGACACCACTCTCAATCCAAAACCTTAAGGCAATGGGTTTATGGGTCTTTATTCTTATATAGTGCTCTACTTACTCATTTCTGGTCAATGTGGGACTTAGACTCACTTGGATTCATAACAATCTCCCCCTCAAGGGTGAGTCCCTTTAACCACATTGGTACACTCCCCCTCCAGCGGAAGCTGCCCAACCACGAGTACTCCTTTTCTGCCCTTTTCTGTACCGCCGTTCTTCTTAACGGGACACGCTTACCTGAAACCCTTATCTGGGACCTTTGCCAGGAAGACTTTCGATACTAGGACCATACTGCACTCGTCTGAACCGATTTTAACCATCGGCTCTGATACCACTTGTCAAGTTTATAAAGAGGGGGTTTCACTGGGGAGAACAACACCAATGAGATCTGAGCCTAACCACATAAGACACTGACACCACTCTCAACCCAAAACCTTAAGGCAATGGGTTTATGGGTCTTTATTCTTATATAGTGCTCTACTTTCTCATTTCTGGTCAATGTGGGACTTAGACTCACACTTGAATTCCTAACAATCTCCCCCTCAAGGGTGAGTCCCTTCAACCACATTGGTACACTCCCCCTCCAGCGGAAGCTGCCCAACCACGAGTACTAATTTTCTGCCCTTTTCTGTACCGCCATTATTCTTAACGGGACACGCTTTACCTGACCAACACTGTCAGGAAGACTTTCGATACTAGGACTATACTGCACTCGTCTGAGCCGGTTTTAACCATCGGCTCTGATACCACTTGTCAGGTTTTACAAGGGGGTTTCACTGGGGAGAACAACACCAATGAGACCTGAGCCCAACCACATAAGATACTGACACCACTCTCAACCCAAAACCTTAAGGCAATAGGTTTATGGGTCTTTATTCTTATATAGTGCTCTACTTTCTCATTTCTGGTCAATGTGGGACTTAGACTCACACTTGGATTCCTAACAATCTCCCCCTCAAGGG
>Ga0214543_1009474_pt1 | contig 15103 bp, 7 predicted proteins | sample CNSS2metaG_FD_160094 | JGI IMG/M metagenome (GOLD analysis project Ga0214543, IMG submission 160094) | Root nodule microbial communities from cowpea collected in UCLA plant growth center, Los Angeles, California, USA - CNSS2 | ecosystem: Host-associated > Plants > Roots > Nodule | place: USA...
GAGGCAGCTTCTTGATGAGATGAAGAGAAGGGGGATCAAACCTGATCACATTAGTTACAACACACTCATTAGTGGTTACAGTAAAAGAGGTGATATGAAGGATGCTTTTAGAGTTCGCGATGAAATGATGACTACAGGATTTGATCCTACAATTCTCACTTACAATGCTCTTATACAAGGTTTGTGCAAAAATCGGGAAGGTGAGCATGCTGAAGAGCTCCTCAAAGAAATGGTAAGTAAAGGCATTACTCCTGACGACAGCACCTACCTATCTATAATTGAGGCCATGGAGAATGTTGATGACCTGGAGGAAAATGGTGATAAATGAATTGAAGAAGAAAATAGTATTTCACAGTGAACTTCTAGCATTGAATTTGGACACAAGCGTATCAACATTCCTTGTTCTACAAGCTGAATCAACATTCCATATGTATGAGTAACAAGTCAAAGAAGTTCTTGAAAAACTGTAATTTTCCTTAGTTCACTTCTTTTGTAGCAATAGTTTTACTTTTTACTTCATTAGTTATATTAGTTATATTAGTTTTGAACCATATGGTTTACAAAATGTTTATTGATGATTTTGTTTGAAAAATGAAAATAATAGCCAATGGTTGAGTTTGTCGGTCTTTTACAGAGTTATGCAGGAAGATTGTTGTGACAGGCGAAATATTTATTGCTTTAAAAAAAAAAACCAGTAATTGCTTTAAATAATTTCAAGTCTTCTACCCTTTTGGTTTTTTGTTTTCTGCTCAATAACCTCATTCTGTGCACTGTGTTGTAGTTAATTTGTTTTCTGCACATAATTCTTTTGCAATGTTTTTATACATCAATCGTAGTTAGTTATATGTACATAGCTATGGGAAAGAGTTTTCTGCTACAATCAATCAATTTTAACCTTCAAAATTATATACTCAGCCTGTTGGTCCTTGTGCGCTAGGCTGACAAATGATAGTATATTAGTTCGTTGTTTATATGGAGAAAATTTGCTTATCATTTATTATGGGTGATTAAATAATTAGGCTTTTAATATTTGATGAAAGTATGTTTTCTGTTTTCTCCGTTTTCTTTGTCCAATTCTTACATTACGAATTTGGTTTGAAGAGTTTATCTCTAAACAATTTTAGTATAGAAAATTAAGAAGATAATTGAAATTAGCCTATTTATAAATTAAAATTTCCATTCAACTTATTATTTATTTATCTATTAAGAGATGAATATGATATAGAAGAGACTTACAATATCGAATCTCATGTCAATTCTACGATAATTAAAGAAAGTATATCATTGACAACCACCATTGATCTTTTGTGGTGTGGATGCTGAGCATTTTCGCATTCTTTATTTGATGATGCACATACGTTTCTCGTAATAGGTTGCCATTGCAAGTAACTTCTAAAGCTGAACTTTCCAAGGATTATTGTGTGTCTGTAGTATATAGATGAAAGTGGAAGTACATGTCTGCTAGTGGATTTTCTCTTTGTCTCTTTATGAAATCGTGTGTTAACTTCTAACTTCTTATTTCATAAATGTAACTTTTGCTGAGTCAAACACCAAAACTTGAAAACTACAACTAGAATAGAAAGGAGCATGGGTGATCAATGACCAGTGCTTTGCCAATATGTATCTCTCAAATGCATCTATCTTTTCATTTTCATTATCTTATTCTTTTTATTTTCATTTTTCAAACAGCATTGAAAATTTTAACCAAGTAATAAATACAATTCATGTTTTAATATCATTGACATTGAGGGTTCTTATAACTGGATTTAATTAAGGTTTAAGTAATTAATATTAATCTTGGGATCCACTCGACCTGTTTAAGTTTAACACTGTTGCTTCATCTACATCTACCATTCTATATTTTAGTGATGTACTTGTGCATGTATTCAACATACTTATGCATTCGTTCATTGCACATATAATATAGTGCTCCATATCTTATTTTTCTCTTGTAAAATATGCTATATGAAATACCATTTTATATCTATCCCTAAAGTGAGAACTTAACTTTTCTGGGGTGGTCCATAAAAATTGATTATATGTTACGTACACGATACATGAATGTGGAGGTGAAATAATATACATACCCATAACCTTATCTCTTTCACTGTCATATACTTTAACATGAATTTGATCTAATGGAGAAGCAGCTTCTTTTAATGAGTGGGAACATATTGCTTGCCACATGAATTTATTGGAGAGTTTCACTCTCCACTCCCTGAAGGGACACATTTGCATGTATGACTCGATGCAAAAAGGCAAAACCACTATCGCCAGGGCTAGTTTTCAGTTTCACCACGAAAGACAATTGCTGTTATATTTGGCGTTTTTGGTAGTGGAGTTATCTCTTATCCTCCAAACTCTAACGCGGATTTCAAATTATTAGAGTGCAAACAGTTCTGAAGAAAACAAACACGTTACACGTCCCCAACTTTTACTTGTGTTGAGGGTTACTTTAATCTATAACTAAGTGCTGTCCCCATTTTCATCTTCTTTCATGATGTTGCTCATAGTAGGTTTTCTTTTCCGTTTGTGGAAACACATGCAACATGCACTTAGTCAAATGCATGGACCAATCATGTATCACATAAAGCACTTTATTTGGTGTATGTATGCACCATGTTTTTTGCTGTGGCTTCATATATTTAAATGAAGGAATTGAGCTCAAAAGTGGTTGTCTTCTGAAGAGAAACGAAAATTATCATTCATGGGCTCATTTGTAGGACACGCAGTGCAAGGTTCAGCTCTAGCTCTCCTTGGATTATGGCTCGCCATCAACACCATCAGAACTTACCTAGTGAAGGGTCCTGCAAACTTCACTGTTAGATTCTGGTACCAGTTTAACACCCCTCACTCCAGACTCAAACACTTGGAGCTTGTCTCCATTTTATCCTTTTCCATCCTTGCAATATTCATGCAAGTTCTGGACTTTCCTCATTTCCACTATGCTTTTAAGCTTGATAACTTTGAGCATGCAACTATGTTCATACACCTTGCTTTGTTTGCTGGTTTCTCCCTCTGCACTGAGTTGACTGATTCACTTGACCTCTTTTCTGGCTTTGTTGGGATACTTGCATCCTCAGTGTTCAGCCAAGAACTGTTCCTTCTCCATTTTCACTCCACAGACCATGTTGGACTTGAAGGCCATTACCACTGGCTCCTGCAGCTCATAGTGCTTGTCTCACTGGTAGCAGCTTTGGCTGCAACTATTTTCCCTAACAATTTCAATGCGGCTCTTGTGCTTTCTATTTCTGTCATCTTCCAAGGATGTTGGTTCATAAACATGGGGTTTATGCTATGGATTCCAGCTTTAGTCCCTGAAGGATGTGTGATGAATTTGGCCAAGGCAAGTGGCCATGATATCATTGGAGCAGTTACCTGTGGCTCCAAAGAGGCTGATTTTAGGGCTAGGGGCTTGGCCAATTTACAGTTCAGTTGGATCCTTTCTGCAATTCTGATTTTTGCAGGAATCATTTGCTTGAAACTTGCTAGAAAATGTACCATTGCAACAAACCGATTGGAATATGAGAGAATTCAAAGTAAAGGTGCAGACTCAGCTTTGGCCAATGAAGGTTTGAAGCAGGGTAGATAATCAATCTACCACAGTTTGTTGAACAGGCCTGGTGCTCTCATTTTTAAGGTCTCAAGTGTATATAAGAGACCTGAGCTATGCAATGAAAAATAAGTTACAGTGTATTTTGTTATAGACCAAGTTTAGATTGATGTCCAACAATCTGTTGGGTTTTATAAAATCTTCAGCAAGGTATGTTGATAGTGTCTATTAAGTTGCTGGTATGTCTGTGTAAGAAACTAATGTCTCCAGATCTTGATTGCTTCATAAATTCCTTATATTTCCAACAACGGACTGTGATATTGGACTACTGGATTATAAGAATGGTTCTTTGTTTTATATACCATATTTTTTTTCTTAACGTTTAAAAATGCAAATATCCAAATGCAACAACCACTGCTAGTATATGTAGCGCATGAGAAGAAAACAGCATTTGCAGGAGTAGCGGCAGGGCACATTTGTTTTCTCTAGGGTTAAAATTAAAAGTCCAAATGATAATTTTGTTAAAAGTTGGGCCTTACTTGGCCCAACAAAAATATTATAACTTGACCTAATATTCTCACACACTACTCACGCCTTTCTTTGTTCTTGTTGAGTCTCGTTGCTGCTTGCACTCACCGTCGCTCGCTAGTTTTGCTTATATTGTCTATATGCGTGTATTGTAATCATGTGGCTACCAATAGGCTCTTCCTGGAACTTTTCCGGCTGTTGTTGCTGTAGCAGTTCGTACTCTCTTTCAGAGGATAGTTGATTTGGATATGAAATGTCGAACACGTCTAGTCCTTTGCTTCTCACACCATTTGTATGTTCACAATTTTAGTAATTGCTTTTTCACATGCTTTACTTGACATTATTTGTGCTGTGCTTGTGCTGCTTGATTTCTTGTCCTGCGCAACTTTACTTCTTTTTTTTTCATATATTTCACTTTACTCCTATTTTACTGAATACAAATAAAATGGAATATTTTACATGTTCTTTTACATGCGGAATTTACATTTTTGGCCTAAGTTGTGTAACAAGTATTTTCATATTCAATTTGGTTGATGGTCTATATTATGCAGATCAAACTTCCAGTTCATCTAGCCATGGGAAGAGTGAGCTTATGTTCAAGACCTCCAGAACGTGTCTGTGTCCAAGAGGTTTTGGAGAGGGAAATTCGCTTGTCATACCAGAACAAAGTTAAGCAGGTAATTTTATTAAAGCTAGAACCACTCTAAATTTTACTTTTGTTGCAAATTGCCCTATGATGAGACAATTAGACTGCATCCCCTCCACTCATGATCTTTTCATGGTTAAGGATCATATAGGGAAATCATAAATGGATTAGATATTTTTGTTCCTCTGTTTTTGTTATGTAAAGGAATGTATGCTTTGTTAAATAGATTGATTTTTAATTTTCTAGTTTCCTTGTGAGGTAACTCACTCCAGGATCATATGTCAGGTGAATTGTTGTACAATCTTCTTAGAGAATTTGAACAGAGAAAAGAGAGGAAAATTGAATAAGAACAGAATATTTTTATTTACTGCTTTTACACATTGAATCTTATGTACAAGAGGTATTAATAGACACAAATGTCTAAGAAGCTGTTATAAACTGACAGCTGTACAGAGGGAAAAATATACAATGAAAGAAACATAGCTTTTAATTTTAAGACCACACTTTCATAGATTTAGATTTCAGTCTAACAACACACGTTGCAATGCGCAATTCTTGGTAGAGACTTAGATTGAAGTCTAAAGTACGCATAAATCTTGTCCCAAACCTCATAGAAATGATTGGCACCAAGCACATGAGAAAGATCAGGCTGCTAGAGTAGTGTAGATTGAAGTCAAACCAGTAACATCTGATCTTGAACCTTCCGAGTTTCATATTCAGGATTAATAATGTCTAGTGTTTTGTCTTGTTCAATAAGAAATTGAGAATGAATAACTAAATCTACAACAAAACGTTGCAATTTGGGTGAATTAATGGGTTCAACATACTGTCTCTATTGAAGATGATAATTTGTGTTATCCAGTTTCTTAGCAATTGAAAGTTTGGAAAAGCCAATCTAGCAAAAGTAGAAGTCATGATTTTAGTGGTAACAAATCTTGAAAAAAATGCAAAGCTAAGGTATAAAGCGTATAGTGAAAACACACTTGAGTAAACCTTAACAAGCAAGCAATCTGAACAGATCCAATGTCTTGATTAACAACTAGAAAGAAGCCACGATTTGAACACAATCGAACTAAGAAACAAACACAAGTAACAATTCACCAGTGAAAAACAAAATTTATGAGAGTAAAGAGGCGTGAGCAAGATTTGAATCAAATTATCAAATAAAACTTGAACTAATAGATGTAAGTAACTAAATCTTAATAAATTCTAAAATTCTACAATTATACATATAATTTTTAAATTATTAAAAATGTATACAAATATCAGTTCAAAAATATATAAATTTTAAACTATTAAAAATACCTATAACATTAATTCTAAAGTTATAAGTAGGTAAATATATAGTATTACTATGATTATACATTATATATATATATATATATATGTATATATAATAAAAAATTATATTTAAAATAAATTCAATTATAATATAATTTACAAAGTAACATAATAAAAATAAATATTTTTAATTAATTCAAAATAATTATAGTTTTGACATGTTATGAATATTAAATTTAATTTATTATTAAAAGTTGTTCGAATAAATATTTCTATAGAGAATTATTATAAACTAAACTAGATTAGATATACAACAAAAATCAAATTTCAGAAAAAATACTTTAATTTATTATTTTATTTATTATTAATTATTACAAGCTGAATAATTATATATAAATTTTATATTTTTAAAAATGATAATTTTATATAAATCTATAACAATATATAAAAAAAATATATTTTTTTGTGTTCACGATATTCTCATTTTATTCTTAATTATTATTTTTAAAATTAATTATTATTTTAAAATCTTTTTTGACTTTCATTGTTATGTTCAAAATTTATTCCGTATACATATTTTATTTTCCAAATTTATATTTAATTATATATGTCTTATTTATCTTAACTCAAATTTATAAAAATTAAAAAAATGCAAATGCATAGCGTATGTGTATTTTGATAGTAAAAATAATAAAAATGGGTTCTGATGAAATTGAATCCTCTATTTAAGTTCAGTTGTTATGGTAAAACATAATTGGGCAGTGATTACAAAGAGAGAGGCTTGAGTAGAACCCTAATTTCATTCTTGAAGGTGCCACCGTCTTCTTGCTTAAAGGATTCGGCTTTGGTATCTCATCCTCACAAATTGAATTGGGTTGTCTTCAGTGATAGCTTTCAAAATTTACACTTGATATGAGCCCATTTCTTGTTTTCTTTGAATATGTTATAAACACCAGGAGTTATTACACAGGGTATATGCTTCCTGATGATGAAAAGTGATATCTTTTATTCTCCTTAGATAAGTGTGTAAAAAGAAAGTTTAAATAGAACTTAGCTTTCCTAGGTTTCTCTTTTTGTTTGATAGCAGTAGGAACCGTTTTTGGGAATTAGTTGGTGTGTTTCCTATTCCTAGGGTTTCTCTTTTTGTTTGATAGTAGTAGGAATGGAATATACAGAGTATGGATTTTTTTTTTCTCTCATACTCTACTGAGTCCATTCACGGGTATTTCCTTTTAATCCTGATTAACATTTTTTCATTGTGGATTTTATTTCTTTTTTAAAATCAAAAGGTTTCTCAATGATATTTACTTTTTTCTAGAAAGTAATTTGATAAATTGTTCATTTTATTTTTTAGGACAAAATAATAATGGTTTTCTTTTCCTCTTGTCTGAGTAATGTGGGTTTTGTACATTTGTAAAAATATTTGCATATTTATACTTTTAATTATGTGTGTCCAATTTTCTTTCTTCAAAGGATCTGGCTTTTGGTATCTGATCTTCACAAATTGAATTTGGTTTACATCTGTGACGACTTTCAAAATTTACATTGATTATTTAATAAACTTTAATCGTTATTTTTTAGTTCTTTTTACTCTTTCATGGTATATGAGATGAAATGGTTTGATCTTCTTTTCTCCTTAGATCAATGCATATAAAGTAGGGGTGGCAATGCGGGCCGGTCCGGCCCATTTAGGCTTGGACTGCATAAGGTTCGCACAATGCGGGAAGGTCCATCCTGCTCCACACACTTTATGTGGGCTGAAAACATTGGTCCGCCCTGCATACTTATTGGCCCGTGGGCTCGTGGGTCGGCCTGCTTTTTTTAATTTTTTTAATTTTTTTTTAATTTTTCTTTTAATTTTTTATAATAAAACTTTCAATGTTTAAAAATTGAGAAACTTTAAGAAGTTCACAAAATTAAGTAAAGATTTTGGGAATTAGATGATAAATTGATAATTCAACATTTTCATCATATTCATTCTATGACATACACAATGTATTTTTTAAATATTAGCACATTAAAAATTACATAATATTTGTCTTTTCCAGTTATAGAAGAATTTGAAACGTTAATGCAAGAGTTCATAAAAGAAGTAATTAATAGATATAAGTGCAAGTTATTTTTTTTTTTATGCGGACTTGCAGACTGGATCTATGTGAGTCTGCAGGCTTACTGTCCTGGCTTGCCATGATTTTTTCTGCGAGCCTACGGCCAGTCCGACGGACCAGCCCTAATTGCCATTCTAATATAAAGAAAGTTCAACTAGATTTGTTCCTAACTAGGCTTTCCCAGGGTTTCCTTTTCTTTTTATAGCAATAGGAAACATTTTTTGGAATGAGTCAGTGTGTTTCCTCTGGCAACGACCAGACAACTGTAGAATGGTATATATAGATAATGAATTTTTCTTTCTTCTCTCATACTCTACTCATTTTATCCAGGTATGTTTTCTTTTAACCTTGACTAATATTGTCATAGTATTCCCTTTTTAAAACCAAAAGGCTCGACAACATAGTGATATTTTGATTTTAGTAGTTAATGATTTGATAAATTGTTTATTTTTTTAGGACAAAGTAATAGTGATTTTCTTTTTCTCTATTGAGGCTCGTGGGAGGAGATTTGCACATTTATATTTTTAATTTTACTTCTTTCTAGCTTATGAGAATATTTTTAACTCATATGGATGGTTACATATAAAATGTATACATTTAGCCGTTTATAATGCATTAACAAATATTAAACTCTACAACAATAACCACACTATACTATTTCAGTAGTTAATAAAAATAATGCATATAATTAAAAAATTATTTAAAAACATAAATTGATAATAATGTATATTTAGTGAAAGTAAAATTCAAAGTTTATTTCAATCAGTTGATACTAAAATGTGTTTTTGTTAGAAGGGATCCTTTTAAACATGACTTCAGTTTTAATATTTTCCAAACTGTGATTTTGGTCATTAGATAGACTCACTAAAAACGATTGTGTCTATGATGAGAACTTATAAGACATAAAAGTTGAATAATTGAAAGCATTTTAGAAAAAAAAAAGTAATAATAATAATAATAAAGATATTAATGAAAGTCGATCTCTATATAAGTTTAATTGTTATGTTGAAACATAATTGGGCAGTGATTACAGAGAGAGGCTTGAGTGGGAATCCTAATTTCATTTTTGAAGAAGGTGCCGCCATCCCTTTGCTTCAAAGGATTTAGCTTTGGTATCTTATCTTCACATGAATTGGGTATACCTCGGTGACGGCTTTCAAAATTTACACTTGATATATGAGCCCGTTTCATTCTTGTATTTTTTTTGCATGGTATATGCTTCTTGATGATAAAATGCTTTGATCTTCTTTTCTCCTCAAATCAATCAGTTCTTATAGAAAAATTTAAACTATGAATACTAGAATCAATAAGTTCTTAGGGTTTCTCTTGTTGTTTGATAGTAGTAAGAATCGTTTTCCAAAATGAGTCATTGTATTTCCTTTGGACAGCAATCAGACAAATGTAGATTCCATATTGATTCCATTCAGGTATGATTTCTTTCAACCCTGACTAATATTTTATCATCGTGGATTCTATTCCTTTTAGGCTCTACAACAAGGTGATATTTTGTTTTTTTAGATAATGATTTTATAAATTATTTATTTTATTTTTTAGGCCAAAGTAATAATGATTTTGCTTTTGTTTTCTCTTTAGATCAATGCATATAACGCAAGTTCAACCAAAATCGAGTCTTTCCAACTGTATCTCTTTTTTACTTATTGCGCCTACGTATTATGGATTTTTTTTTCTCTTATACTCTACCGATTCTATGCATGTTTGTTTTCTTTTAACCCTAATTAATATTTTCTCATGGATTTTGTTCTTTTTTTCAAAACCAAAATGCTTGTCAATAAAGTGATGTTTAGTTTTTTTAGATAATGATTTGATAAATTGTTTATTTTATTTTATAAGACAAAGTAATAGTGGTTTTCTTTTCCCCTTGTTTAAGTGTCCTGGGAGTTGTATGGGATCCATTTGTAAAAGTATTTGCATATTTATATTTTAAATTTTACTTCTTTTTGGCGTAAGAAAATTATTAACTAAAATGTGTTGGTTACAATGTAAAATTTATACATTAAATCTTTGTAATGCATTTATAAATATTAAACTTGACAGTAATGATCACATTAAACTATTTGTAAGAACTTTATAAAAGTAATCCATTTATATATAAAATTATTTAGGAAAACAAATGGATAATAATGTATATTCAGTGAAACTAAAATTCAAAATTTATTTGAATTGAGTTGGATACAAAAAGTGTTTTTGTTAGAAAGGGTCCTTTTAAGCATAACATTTGTTTTAATATTCATTTAAACTGTGATTTTGGTCATTTAAGAGATACACTAAACAAGATTGTTTATGTTAAGAATTGATAGGAAATAAAGGTTGAATGGTCAAAGTATTTTACAAAAATGTAATAACAATAATAACAAAAATGAAATTGAAAACTCTATTTAAAGTGAAAAATAATTGGGCGGTGATTACAAAAAGTACGCTGTGGGAACGCCAATTCTATTATTGAAGAAGTTGTCGCCGTCTCCTTGCTTCAAAGGATTCAATTTTGGTATCTTATCTTCACAAATTGAATTAAGTTTACCTAACTGATGACTTTCAAAATTTACATTTGTTATGGGTTCGTTTCTTTCTTGTTTTCTTTGATTATGTTATAAGCTTCGAAAGTTATTTTGATTTTTTTTGCAATCTTTTTGCTTTGTATATGCTTGTTTAACTGCCTTTTTGGTCTCAATAAGGCAAACAAAACCAAAATCTCCCTAGTGAAGTGTAGGGGAAATTGGGTATCGAATCCATGGAAATTATGTGTCTTAAGTTTATTTTGCATAATTTAATCTCGGTAAAAAGAAAATAAAACTAAAACAAGGGAAAAATTAAAATGAAATAAAGAAATTAAGAAAGTGCACTAAATTGAATGCATGAATGAAAATATGTCGTGAATGGAATGTATGGATCGAAACTAATGGAATGGGGGACGATGAAATGAATCTAAAATGCAGAATGAGCGAAACCTATTGGGAAAGGAAACTGAATTTAGAATGGAATGAGGAGGTGTCTAAGTAGAATGAAATTCTAAGCGGATGCAGCAAAAAGACTAAACTATTATGTGGAATCTATTTCAGCATGTAACTATGTTAAATGTTCCTATCTGGATGAGCACAAGCCAAACTGATTCAGAATTATAATAAGAAATTGCTACTACAAGCCAAGAACAACATCAAAATCCATATCTTAAATGGCAGTAGAGAAATAAATGAATGCAGAATAAGATATATACAATAAACATATGCATCAACTTGATAAGTACCGTGCTAAATGCTGGAAGAAAATAGAATAAGAATTATGCAGCATTATCTAAATATAATTCAATCTAGATGCATGATATGAGTATATACAATGCAGGAAAGGAAACATGAAAGTTAGATGAGCAGATGCATTGTTGATTTAGATGAAACTAATCTTAGCTTAGGTGTGCAAAAATCACATATACAAGCATGATTCTGATTATGTAGCAGGAACGAATGATAATGCAAAACAACAAACCATTATGCACTTTAATGAATTCACGCAGAGGAACAGATGCAATAGGCAGGAATATGTTATGCTCAATCTAAAAAGAAAGAAAATGAACTAAACTAATGCAGCCTAAAGATATAACCAAACCAAAACCTGTATCAACTAATGGAAACGTGACATCATTGTGATTTAAAGGTTAAGACCTGCAGAATTTTGGATCGTGGCAGCAGTGAAATGTGACAGAGCATACTATATGCAATTCTAGCTATACAAGTGAAGAAAGGTTAGAAACCATGAAGGATGGTAAATACTAATGCAACAGGAGCTTAAAACAAGAAAACATTCATGGAATAAAAATGGTAACAACTTTAACAGTGCAAGTGAAAGTGTAGAATGCAATTTGATATGGTTATGGTGAAAGAGATTTAGTGCATGCAGAATTATGTTGGGTCATGATGCAAATGCACTGTGAATAATCATTAAATTAATCTAATAGATATGGAATCACATATACATGCTCTTGTCAAAATCAGAATACAAAACCAAAGTGTCACCACTGTACCTACTCTTTGCAAACATGAAATCTTGGCCACTTTACCAGTGTGAATGTAGAACCTGTTAATGCAGAATGGGTGCAGAGTTCATGAGCAAAATGATTCTAGTATGCAGCAGAGAAATTAGACCTTTGCAGCAATAATATACATGAATGCAGAACTAGTATTGTGCAATAACAGATGTATGATGTAGTGGAAACTGAATGAATGGAAATGCAAAATGCAAAATGCAAAGCAAAATAAAATGAAGAAAAAGCTGAGAATGATGCTCGAGAAATCAAAACCAAGAACTTAAAATACCTAAATAGTTTGCAAGCAGTGAAAATAAGAATATACTTAAAAGCAAGCTGAGAAACAATATCTAAATCAGCATTCATTCCTAATTGATTACTTGAATGATGCTATGCTCAAGAAGACATCCCTCGCGCATACAACAACGCTTGAACCCTAGCTCTCACCACAAAAGTCTCTCACGCAGACTCTAGGGCTCCATCAAAACCTAAATTTTCCCTTAAAAACCTCACCAAAAGCCACACATTCATACGCCCTTGCTCTGGCTAGATCTTTCCTTCATTCGTCCATCACGCATCAGCCTTCATCTCCTCATCTTGATCTTCCAATCGCCTCCCTCAATCATGCATCAGCCTCTGCCTCGCATCTTCAGATCAGCTTCGTGCCTCTCTTAATCTGAATCAGACCATGGGTTGGCATTGGCTCCCCTCCCTCTTTTAATGAAACGTGGGTTTTGAATAAGGGTCAAACATTTAAACTGGCTAAGGCAATAGTTGATCTTCAAATAAGAATACAAATGGAGTTAAGGATTTAAATGCAAGGAAAATGATACCCGGACTCCATATTCTAACCCCTTAATTGACTCCATGAGGTGACATGCCCAAGTGGATTTTATTTTTTAAATTAAAATTAATTTTATAAAACCATTTTACATTTCAGACGTGGCTTTTAGTGGAGGAGTTGAACATTTTCTTTTTTCTCCCGCGCACTCACTTGAAGAGAAACTTCTCAACCCCTTCTCTCTGCACAGTCGTCGTTTGTCTTCTCACCGGCAAGGAGTGGTTCTAGATGGCGAAGGGTTTTTTAGTCGAAAATTTGAACATTTTTTCCTTTCTCCCCTGCACTTACTGGTAGTTTCTCTTCTCACCCCCTTCTGTTGTCGCAGTCGTAGTTTCTCTTGTCATCGGCAATGATAATGGTTTTTGGAGTGGTTCGTCTAGCGAAGGAAGATAGCAGAAGACGTTGAGCGCAGAAGATAGCATAGTGTGGCGGAATCTCTGTGGCGGCTAAACCTTGAAAGGCTTAGGGTTTGCGGACGACGGGGTTTGTTGACGACGGGGTTTTATTGACGATGGGCATTTGCTGTGAAAGGGAGGGCATTTGCTGTGGAAGGGAGTTGTGACGAAGCGTCTCCTCCATTGTTCAACCATTGTTTTCAAAGGTTGCAGTTCTACGAAGGACGGGATTTGTAGGAGATTAGAGGTATGACGGTTTTTTTTCTATTTGTTGTCTTAGGGTTTGTTTTAGTGTTTAACAAACCCAAAGTTTTGAGTTTTTGCATTTGAAGTAGATGATTGTTCATTGTTGGGTTTACTTTGGATGTGAAATTAGTCGAAGTTGAAGTAGAAGTAACTTTCTAATCAACCAAGTACTAGTTTTCTGAATAGGTTGATTAAATCTGTCTTATTTTTTGTGTGATGACTTGTGTGCAAATAAGTGATGACTTGTGAACTCATACTATAGCAGTCAATACAGGTTTTTGGGGTGATTCACTTTGGTTAATATGTGTTGATTTGTAATAATTTCTTTCATGTGGTTTCATACCTAAGTGGGTTAAACATGTCTGATTTGTTGGTGATGACTTATGTGCACCCAAGTGATGACATGTGCTGCATTTTTTGCAATCATGTGGTATCACTCAATTTTTTGAACTTCCATATTATACTAGTCAATAATTGATTATGGGGTGATTCAGTTTGGATAATCTGAGTTCATTTGTAATTATCTCTTTGATGTGGTTTGGTAGCCAAGTTGATTACACTTGTATGATGTATGGGTGATGACCTGTTTGCTCACAAGTGATGATCTGTGTTGAATTTTTTGAAAGCATGTGGTATGACTCAATACTTTTTTATGGGATGATTAGCTTTGGGTAAACTGTTTTCATTTGTAATAATGGAATCATTAAGTGATTTAATTTTTTTTATTATTTATAATAAATAATATTTGTTTTCATGGTGCTATAGGTGTGAATTGTGCATAGGTGCGAAAACAAGTACATTGTTGAAGTAAACAATGTACTAAAAGACACCCACCGTAAGCGGATTCAGGCAACACCATTTAGATGGTGTTTGGAGATGGACAACGCATTGGAAATAAATTGTCCTTTTGTTGATTGTTTAATGTCTTCAATTTTTAGGCTACTTATTTTTAACTTTTGTGTTTCTGTTGTTAATTTTAATTTTCATGACACTACGTGTTTGGAAGGATCTACTACATGTATGATATTAAACTTATTTTATCACTTTGATATCCATGTAATTCACTGTCAGTTCAACAACAAAAGTTGATGATCTTAGTCCACACCTCCTATTTGATATCCATGTAATTCACTATTAGTTAAACTTATTATATGATTATCTATGTACTATTAACTGTTAATTACTGATAAAGATTTTGCACACCTTCAAAATTTTTAATCTATGAAAAAGGTTTTAATATGAACCTCACTTACAGTGAATCACATAAATATAGTAAAATATAATGTAGGATACTGCCCATGATGAAGGTGTGATAAAATTGTGGTACAAGTGGAACATAACATACATGCCAACACTCACAATAATAAATGTTTATCAATCAAGTATTAAGTGCTGACCTACAATAGACATTTTGCACACCTTCCAAATTCGTGGTCTCTGCTAACATATATTCAACGAATAAAAACCTT
>Ga0214543_1009479_pt1 | contig 15096 bp, 10 predicted proteins | sample CNSS2metaG_FD_160094 | JGI IMG/M metagenome (GOLD analysis project Ga0214543, IMG submission 160094) | Root nodule microbial communities from cowpea collected in UCLA plant growth center, Los Angeles, California, USA - CNSS2 | ecosystem: Host-associated > Plants > Roots > Nodule | place: USA...
GGGATAGTGAGTTGTTGGGAGGTTCCCCTGGGTGATCCATTCAATTAGTTGCAAAAACTGGTCTAGATAGAAAGTGAAAAATCCCCCACTTCTAGAGATGGATACGACCAACCAAGGCACTTCGTTTTAAAGACAACAGATGCTGCCGCTGCGAGACAAAAAAGTGGCTCCTCGGAATAGCAAGCCAGGTGTGATAGTGTTTTCCGATCGTCGTGCGGAAAGCCTAGTTCACTTAAAATAACTTACTCCACTCGGCTGAGAGATGCCCATGCTAGGGTTCAGCCACTGTTTCTCATCAAGTGAGTCCATACCAGTTTTCTACCTTTTCCCTTGAAACTATTGCTTGAGCTACTGTTCGTCACGGTTCAGGTGTCGAAGTCCTATGCTAACCCCTTCCAGGTAAGGGAAGCTAGTGTTTCACGTTATTTTTATTTTATGCGATTAATGCTAATATGATAAAAGATTGGGGAAAACATTAGTTTTTGGTATATTTATGAGTTAGGGGTTCAAATATTCATGAAACTGTGATATTTGACGTTATTTCTCGTATTCTGGATGCGTCGCACAGTCGCTGGGCGAGTTCCTTGGTTACTGGGCGAGTGTGTATTTTTCTGATATGCGTAGTTTTAGTAAAATTGACTTTCCCGACTCATTAACAGTTGGATTGAGCTCAAATTTTGACATTTGGTTCATAACATGCTATTTTATATTTTGACCGATTGGATCGTCGATTAGATGTCTGTAGCTTGAGAAATGTGTCACGCATTAGTGCAATGATTTTGATTTTGTGATAATAAATTTTCTTAGGAATTTTGGTGTAAGAATTATGGCTGTGGGTTGTGCTTGATTGTATGGAATTGCATGTACTTAAATGTTGACACTCATTTATTTGGGATGAATACTATTTTGTGATATATGTATGTCTTGGTATGCATTTATAAAGTATGAGATGAATGAATTTGCATGAGTGATGTGATTCATGGATTGTGAATGATGAACTTGGATAAATCTTGGCATGCGATTTCAATGAAATGGTTGGTTATATATGTGGTCATGAAATTGGTATGAAAAATAATGTTACATTGATGACATGGTATTGGTATGAGGTGAAGTTCTATATCCCCGAATTGGGAAGAATGGGATGGTATGAAATAACATGGAATATGAATAAGGATGGCGTGAGGTGTTAAATGCATGATCAATATTATTTGTTTGTTTGGAATGTGATTGGTATGTTGTTAGTACAGTACCTAAATCCATGAGTCTTTAGGTGAGACTTCCTGGTGGTGCTTTAGTGGTCGGGACGTAATTCCATGGCCCTTGTTAGTGGGAGTCCATGGTGGTGCCCCATCTATATAATTTGGTAAGGATTCAAGGTAAGGTTGCATCCTGATACTCTAAGGAGTCAGTTAGTCTCACTTAGAGCGGACCGACTCTTGTGATGAGAGTAGCAGGAGGCCTGAAACTCACTAAGGGCTAACCTTGTGTGTGGGGGATTGAAACATTGTAACACTTGTAACACTTAGCTCGGGGGTGAGCAGGGTAATCCACCACAAGTGCAAGCATCCGCTGAATCCGACCTGATTATATGTAATCCGGATGAGTCGAGTATGAGTCTAGTGTATTGCTTGAGAAGTCATAACATGATTGGTTGATGAATATTGTTTTGGGTTGTGTAATAGCATGTGACTGCTTGATAAAATGTTTCTACTCTAGCTTACCCTGTTTGCTTGTTTGGTTGTCTTGTATATGGTTCTTCTCCTTTTCCGATGATCATCAATTCATTGATGTGAGCAGATGCAAGAGGCACTCAAGGTCGACCGGGGAAGGGATGATTTCGCTGCATAGTCTGCTTGGACTGGATCTAGGTTTACTTGGACTTTTCTTTAGGACTATGACCCGTGTACCGCTAGTCTTTAGGCTTAAAATTATAAATGTTGATGATTTATATTTTATACTTTGTTATGGCATCGTAGTGTGCCCTTTTCTTATTCGGATTTTCTCTTGGATAGTCTAGAGGAGTAGTGTCTACACTCCAGGACTTTGTTTCTAATACTATTCCGCGTGACATTCCTTTAATTAGCGTTATTAATTAAATGGGGTGTTACACATTAATGAGTCTTTCAAGATAATTCACTTGAATGATTTAACATGAGTCAACACTAATAATACCCGAATTAAATTCACATAAAAGAATGACACCATTTATAACCTAAAATCTTAATATAATAGGTTTATGATGTTTTTCTTATAAGATACTCAATTTTCTTATAATACTTTTAATATAGGATTTAGACTCACATTCTTAATAAAATCTGAATAAAATTGAGAATATGATTAATTTAAATTTTTCTTATTCGATAAATAATATATGACTAGAAATACTTGATAGATAAAATAGGATAACCAAAATTTAACTACGGTTCTTTTATATATAATAAAAGTAAATATATAATTCATAGAATTAAACCATATTTCAAGATTAGCATAATATGTACATTATATATTATATGTGTGTGTGAGAAATATATTGTGTAACTTGTTGAAATAGTGGAATATATATATGATGTAACTTGTTGAAAAATATCAATATAATTAAATTTTAGTATATAACAAGTGAATGTAAAACAAACTTAAAATTCAATTTTTCAAATTTGATTTCAACTTAAAACTAACTTTTAAGATAATAATATAAGAGTATATCGTAATAAAACCTACAAATATCTAATCTCATGCTAAAAATGTTCCTCTCATTTCATTTGGAGAGGAAAAACAATATGATACGGTAAAAAAATTATTGTCTTTAACAATGTTAAAGTAATTAATTGAATTAACACATGTTAAGGATAAAACTCAAATGCACCTCATACTTACATAGCTCTTGTTTGAAGGTTGTAGTACAGGTCCAAAATATTTAATAAACATATGTGATACTCTAATTAACAAATGTAATAAAGTGATTAGAAAGTCACAAAGAAAACATAATAGTGACTCTTGATTGTGTTTACTCATTGTTAGTTGCATTATAAATAACAATGATTAAACATATGTCATATATTTTTATTTTAATTATTTTAAAAAATAAATAAAGTCTTTTAAGCATATATTTAGAACACCAAATAATTTAACATTCTAATATATATTTTTGGGTGATTTTACAGTAAAAAGTGAATAAGGATCAATATTCTTATTTGGTGGAGTATAATGTTTACTTAACTAAAGATAAACAATAAACTAAAAAAATATAAGAAAAGAGAATAATTTAAATTTAGAAAAACGAAAAAGTCTTGTAAAATTGAATTTAAAAGAAAATAATAAAAAATATGATTTTAAATTTTGTTGGAAACACCTAAATTGAGCCAAAGCGGTTGTTCAGGTGGCGAAACAGAAGAAAGTCTCTTATCTTCTTTGTAAGAACAACACAAAGAAAGAAGCATTCACAGTTTGGAGCAACAATGGTGGCGGGAATCGCAACCTTGAAGCTTAACCTTTCGGCCTTTTCGTCTTCAATGTCGAGTTTCACCGCTTCTTCCTCCTCCTCTTCGTTCCCCTCCTTTCTTCCAATGCGAACCCCTTCTTCTTCTAAACCCCGATGTTTCAGTGAGTCGCTTCGTTCCTTTCCACGTTTTTTTCTGACCATGTTCCACTCTTTGCTAACGTACGCCTTTTCTTTCAGGAATTTACGCCTTGACCAGCAACGACATCAAGGTGGGCACCAACCTCGAAGTCGATGGTGCTCCTTGGCGCGTGATAGGTATTTTTTTTTTTTTGCCGTACTTTTGAACTGTGGTTTTGTGTCTGAATTGTGACGGTTTTTGACTTGGCTTGCGTTTCACGCTTTAGAATTTCTCCATGTTAAGCCTGGAAAAGGTGCGGCGTTTGTGAGGACCAAGTTGAAGAACTATATCACGGGGAACACGGTGGAGAAAACATTTAGAGCTGGAAGCTCGGTAATGCACACAACATTGCAATGCTTCTGCTTAATCACTGCGTTTGATTTTATTTATAGGTTCAATCGATGAATGATTGGTTTGTGTTTTGGGTTGGGATTGGGGGAGATAAGTTTTTGTTTTTTGTTGGAAAGTCCATTTAATTGTCATCACCCATAGCCTTCCTTAATTGCGACCTGTGAGAGTGGTTGGTTGTCAATGACTCAGAGGATTACCTCTGGAGTGTTGACTGGAACGGTTGATTGAATTGTTATAGTGCATGTTTGGATATCCACCACTGTATTTAATTTGTGTTCCGATCTTAAGTTGGTATTATGTTAGACTCATGGCGTTTGAGCTATTGTCAACTTTGGCTTTTGTGGACATCTGTGGTTGTCCTTTAAAGATGTTTTAGTAAGTCAAGAAAAGAAGATGTTTATAAAATATCCTTGAACTTGATTCTTAAGCAGTATGAGGTTGTTTTGTGGGATGGAACAATTTGATTTCTGGATTCAACTGAAGATCAATTTGGTAGTGTCTTTTGGGGCTAGAGATGGAAGGAGATAATATTATTGCTGGTAAATCAGCTTAATAGTGACCACCTTTGCTTCGCCTTAAGTGTGGCTTATAAAAGTTGGTTGTCAGTGTCTCAAGAATAACTATGTATGAAAGAGTTGACTAGAAATGTGAAGTGAAACATCTTAGTGTGCATGAATAAGGACTGTCAAGGTTTGAGATCCCGTGTCAAGTAGAGATATCACCAATGTAGCTGTTGTCTTTATGAAACTTAGGTTGTCCTTACTTTAAAACACCAATGCAGAGGAGTTTCTCTACTGAAAAAAAGTTGTAGATTTCCAGTATGAAAGATCTCAAAAAGACTTTTAGTTGGTATCCAAACAGTCCTGAAGCTCACATTCGAAGACTTATGCTTTTTGATACTTTTCTCCATTAAAAAATAAAGATGGGGGAGACTATTTTGCAAGTAGTTGCTAAAAATTTGGATTTTTGGGTTTATCTTTTCTCATTTCATTTGTTCCCTCTTTTGACAGATTGACCAAGCAGATGTATACAAGGAAACAAAGCAGTTCACGTATAAAGATGGTGCTCAATTTGTCTTCATGGACTTGGTATTATCTGGGAAACATGATTATATAATCTAACAAATTATAGATATGTACATTTTGCTGTTTCTGACTAAATATAATATCAACCTATGGGTTACGAACTCAAGAATATTGTGAAGATTTATAAAATAATTCAATTAGGTTTATACACTCTATTCCAATAGTTCTTTTTCATTTATTACTTGCAATTAGTTAACTAACGAATAATGTACTGAGTTTTACCATTCTCTGTTTAATTTGCTTATTTTAATTTTATCAGAGTACATATGAGGAGTTTCGTCTGGGTGAAAAGGAAATCGGAGACAGAACAAAGTGGCTAAAAGAAGGAATGGACTGCAATTTGCTGTTATGGAATGGAAAAGTAACAATGTCCTCTCATAATATATTATGCCTTGCAGTGTCTCAGACTTTTAATTTTCCAGACTACTTATGATAAACGTTATAGGACAAGAAGTGGCCTGGTTCTCAAATTTTTATTTATTTAAATATCTTTGAATTTGTGTGGTTGCAACTTTTATCCACTTTAATGGTGTTTCACTTTTATAAGGGCTGCATTTTTTTTCCTGAAAGCTTGAATGATCTTGGTCTGCAGTGGTACATACATGTTATGGAGTTATATATTTTTATATAATTATACTCTTCAACTTTTGTTTCTCCCAAATGCTCTTTTATCCAGGCTGCTGAGAATAAACTTAATTGTTTTTTCACGCTTTATCGGTTCAAACTGTGCTCTAATAGTTATTAGTGGTTTTAGACGTGCTTTGCATGGTAAATAAGATTCTTGCTTATACATAGATTGGGAGGTACAAGGCTTCTCTAACATGACTTTATTTTTTCTGTCCAGAGTGAGTAGTGTGGTTGTTTTAGTATTCGTCCTTGATCATCTAATTTAAAGTATACTGTGATCTTAACCTACTATCGTCTAAGAGTAGAGACACCTTTGCATGACACTTCAGTGACAAAATCACGCTAGAGGAGCATTTTCTGATTAGCAATATGGCATTTAAAAATCAACAAGATATGTGCAGTTACTGCTACTGTTCTTGTTTTAACAGTTGGTCACTCGATATTTTTTTCAGGTCATTGATGTTGATCTCCCTATCACGGTTAAGCTTACTGTAGTTGACGTGGACCCAGGACTTAAGGGTGACACAGCCCAAGGTGATACCAATTTTTTTATACTGCAAACTTCTATTATGACCAATTTATATTGCAAACATTGTAAGCCATATTTGTAGCCAAGAAAATTTGGTTTCAATAAAATGAAACTATTGTCTCTCATCAGCTAGAAGATGATCCTCATATTGGTCTCTATGCATCTGTCAAGGGATGAGTTCCTCTAAATGCATATTTCACAATTTGGCATCAGAAATCAATTAAGAAAAAGCAGTTTGAATAGTTAGAATAGGCTTGTTTACCACACCTGTTATCAAAGGGAACACAGTGTGATACCCCATTATGACATTTACTGTTTGGTTCCCTCCATTTCCTGTATAACTTTTCTTCTTATTTTCCTTGTAGACCTTACTAAGTCTCTGATGATAAAATTTGATTGACAGGTGGAACAAAACCGGCCACACTCGACACTGGCGCTGTTGTCAATGTCCCACTTTTTGTAAATGTCGGTGATGAAATATTAGTTGATTCAAGAACTGGACAGTACATGAGCCGCGCATAAGATTTCCCATCAAATTTTGTAATTGAAGTCCCGAGAATTCTCGTTTATTTTGTTCTTTTTTTTAGGAAATAATTTACCAATGAAGATGGATTACGTTTATTAACCTTAGCAAATTGGCTGTGTCTTCTATAACATTGAGTTAAAATTGTGTTGTAATATGTTTGCGATATTGAAGTTCTTACAGTTTATTCGGCATGGTTACGGGGCATAGCGTTCTTACAAAAATAGCCAGAGATTATTAACCTTTGAAGTTGTTCCTTGCAATGAAAAAGAAAATCAGCTTATACAATGTACTGTTTTCATATTTTTATTAGAACTTGTTAAGAGTTAACAACTTTTTCCTAAACACTTGTATAAAAAATAACGAAATGGACTTTTTCATAAATTAAAAAGATCTAATATATATGTTAGTTTATATGTGTTTTCTCCTGCAACTTTCAAAGATTTTTAGTTTAAATTTGTACATAAATTAATTTTAGTTTGCGGAAAAATTATTTTTATTCCTGAATGTTAAGTGAAGAAACTTGTCTGAAGATGCATTTGTTGTCTTCTACTAATTTAAAACGACAACTTAAAGAAAAGTGTGTAATCAGATGTCAATAAGTTCAGGTTTATTTGTATGTAGTTTATGTCCATAATTCTGTAGTATCCAGTATTTTAGATTGTCATGGCAGCTTATAAGCACAGTTCAATTGACGAACTTTATCACTACACATGAGAATATTATCGTTAACCCACTTATTAAAAAATGTCTAACTCACCATAGCTCTGTCACAAGCCAACCATAAACCCCGTATGATCTATACACAACAATAATGGTATTGCATCTACACCTCATCTCCACTCAGAACAAAAGTAGCACTTCTCTTTCCACAACTTGGTTCATCTAAAACCCAGATAATTGCAACTCTTTTTGTGAAATCAGTGACATCATTGCATCTTAACAGAGAGGTACTGAACTTAACTTCTACCTTTTGCCCTCAAATATTCATAACATGACTTGCCTGCTTCCACCCCATTCACAAACTGTTGCCCTTTACAGGAAATCCCTCATCCACTATCCACTTGATAGTATGTTGCAACAACTAAATTTCGATGTCAGCATCTTTAATTTACCTTTACCTGAATAACTAACAAATCCTAGTCACTTGCGGTTCCTCCCACCCCATTACATTTAGCCTAGGTTCCCTATTGGGTACAACACCTAGCTTCAGGGCAGAACCAAACAAATTACGAGCACAAAACAGTCTACCCTCTTCATTGAGTTCTTTGATCAGCATATCATAAGAAATTTTACTGGGAATTCCCCCACTTGCATGCAAAAGGACCATAGTTGACACTGCATCATCTACTCTTCCTCTTGCACAAAGCCCTAGAATCACCTTGTCAAAGGTAATTGCCTCCGGAGAATATCCTAATCTAACCATCTCATTCAAAGTTGCAAAAGCCTGATCAAATCTCTTTCCTACACACAGTGCCTGAATCATCACCTCAAATGTCCGCTGGTCAACCACTGGACCCCTCTCTTTCATTTTCTCAAACACATCATATGCATCCTGAAGAAGACTGTTTTTCCTCCTCGACCTCTTACACAAACGCCTCGCCAGAGTCCCCATCAACCTCACATCCACCTTCAACCCAAGCCCCACCATCTCCTTGTACACCCCAAGGGCTGCTAGAACTTCATTCCACTTCAACAACCCATGTAGCACAGTGTTGTGACTAACACAATCAGGAACACACTCATGCTCCTTCATAAGCTCCAACACAGCAGCGCCCTCCATTGGCCTTCCCTCTCTAGAATACCCCTGAATTAAGGTGTTAAACATGACCACACTGGGCACCAACCCCATTCCAACAACTTCATCGAGCAACTCCATTGCTTCACCTGACCTCCCCACTTTGCACAATCCATCCATCACAGCAGTGTAGGAATAAACATCTGGCTCCAATGAGGTTCCCTTCATACCCATCAACATCTCAAGTGCTTCATCCACCTTCCCCACATAGGACAAACCCTTAAGCAAGCAATTCTTTGCCTGAACACTGCCCTTATACCCATTTCTTCCCATGGCCTCAAAAACCTCCCTTGCCTTGTTCACTCTCCCCCTTTTGCAAAGGGAGTTTATGAGAACGGTGAAGGTTGCAGCATCCGGTCGAAACCCTTTTCCCAGAGCAGTGTCCAGTGCCCTCTTGGCTTCATCCATGTCGTTTTTCTCACAGTGGCACCTTATCATGATGGAGTGGGTACAACAATCCGGCACAAGTTGGAAAGAGGGGAGCTTTGCGAAGATACTGAGACAAATATCAAGCTCTTGTGCAATTACCAGAGCCATGAGAAGGAGATTGAAATCTGATATGGTTTGGAATTCAGGGTCTTTCTCTAGGATTTGTAGCATTTGGGTTTTGCTGTTGGAGGATGATAAGGTTGTGATCCTGTGAACAAGACCTTTGATTCGAAACCTGGTGGCTCTGTCCTCAAAATTGAGGTCATTTGTTGTTGTCTGAGTAATGGGTGAAGGGTAAGTGGCAGAGAGAGAAAGGGATATTTTTCGTGCTCGGATACTAGCGGTGGAAATGTTGATTTTGGTAACAATGTCTGTGAAAAGAGGGGTATTTAGAGTGCAAGATTGTAAAACATGGTAGCACGTTGCAATTGAAGAAGGCATGACCTTTGAAGGAGGAAGCTTGTTGTGTCTCTCTCTCTCTCTGTCTTTGATATTTATCTACTCTTCCTTTCGGGATAAATGAATGGGAAAATGATATTTCAACCAAATTATTTGACAAATTTTTGACAAAGGTGACGTGACAGCGGTTTTTTTTAATTTTTATTACGAAAAGGTAAGTTAACACATGCGGCGAAAAGAAAGGAAATTGAAATTAAATGTAAGTTAGAGAGAGAAAGTGAAGAAGAGAGAAAGGGGGAAAGTGAGGTTGCGAGGGTGCGAAGTGAGAAATCCAGAGAGAGAGGGAGGAAGTAAGGTTGCCGGAGTTTCTAGTTCAGTGAAAGCGAGATTCCGGCAAGCATTTCGCCTTCGTTAGTGGAGGATAGTTATTAGTGAAAGCGAAGACTCTTCCTATCATCCAGAAGACGAAGCTTTTGGAGTTGGTAGTGTTTTGCGAACTCTAGGTCCACCTTCCTTTGTCGGTGGCAACCATTTGGTGGTCGTGTCCGTTGCATTGTAAGTTTATTTTGCTCCCATTTGACATTTGCGTACTGTGTTGGTTGATGATGAAGTTAATCTCGTTTTCGTCAAGTTTTGACTTATTTTGCGAACAAGTTGGTTTTGTACATGTTCGTTTTTTATGGAGTTGGGAAAAGTTATTTGGTGGTGTTATCGTTAATGTTTACTGAATTTTTGAGAACTCATTTTTCTTGTTCTGTGTTGTGTGTTATAGAGGTGTGGGTACTTGAAAATTTTGAAGAAACCCCATGTTTTCTAAGTCCGTATCTGTGTCCTCGTGTGTTGTTGTCTGTATTGTAAAATTGTTGGCAGTTACTTCATTTGTATTTGATTTCTAGGGTTTCGGTACTGGCAGATTTTGAATGTGAGGTTGTTCAACGATGTCATGTATTCCGTGTTGTGTAAGAAATCTATTTTGCTTTGTGCCTACATCCCCATAATGTTGATTTGGTGACTTTAGACCTCTCATTTGTGCGCCTGTGTGATTATACTCATAATAGTTTTGCATTAAATAACCATAATTGTTGGTCATTGTGAAAAAAGAAGAGAAAAATATTATGTGTAACCTTTGAATATCATATTCTGTTCAAGTAGTTTGAGGGTTAGTGAAAGATCCTCTTGTCCATGAAAAGGTAGTGGCTGGAGTAGTTGGTCATCATAAAGTTATGGCTCGTGAATGTGGATTGAATGAGAAGGTATTCGTATGTTGTAATTTGTAGATTGGGTTGACATGAATTTGTTGTATAAATCGAAATGAAGTATTAATTTGTTGTAGATAATTTCCTTCACTCATAAGTGTTGGAGTTAAGTGGGTGGGCGGTTTGTTAGTGACTGTGTGGTTTTTGCCTATGTGGGAAGTAAGTCATACCTATGTGGGAAGTTACATGTATGTTTTTACATGTACAACGCGGACTGAAGTGAAGGTCATTTATATACTCAATTTCCATAATTTTTCATTCATTAAATGATTTCCAAAGTCTTCTCCATGCACGCAACGTCCATGAACTGAACTGGGATCTTTGTCAAACAACACAAAACCGAAATAACAGATATCACAAATAAGTTGGGAGTAAGAAATACATATGTGGGGAGTTACATGTATTTTTTTGCCTGTACAACGCGGACTGAAGTGAAGGTCATTTATATACTCAATTTCGATAATTGTTCATTCATTAAATGATTTCCAAAGTGTTCTCCATGCACGCAAGGTCCATGAACTGAACTGGGATCTTTGTCAAACAACACAAAACCGAAATAACAGATATCACAAATAAGTGGGGAGTAACGAATAACTATGTGGGGAGTTACACACATTGTTATGACTGTACAGTCCAGACTTGAGTAAAGTTCGTTCATATACGGTAATTGCATCATTGCTCTTTCATTCCATCCTTGACAAAGTCTTCTCCATCACCCATGCTCTATTAACTAAACTGGGTGTTTTGATGAACAACACAAAAACCAAATAAAACAATCCAAAAATATAAGTGGGGAGTAACGAATAACTATGTGGGGAGTTACGCACGATGTTATGACTGTACAGTGCAGACTTGAGTAAAGTTCGTTCATATACGGTAATTGCATCATTGCTCTTTCATTCAATCCTTAACAAAGTCTTCTCCACCACCCATGGTCCATTAACTAACTGGCTGCTTTCATGAACAAGACAGAAACCAAATAAAACCATCTAGAACTAAGTGGAGAGTAACGAATAACTATGTGGAGAGTTACGCACAATGTTATGACTATACAGTCCAGACTTGAGTAAAGTTCGTTCATATACGATAATTGCATCATTGCTCTTTCATTCCATCATTCACAAAGTCTTCTCCATCACCCATGCTCCATTAACTAAACTGGGTGCTTTGATGAACAACACAGAAACCAAATAAAACAATCCAAAAAAATAAGTGGGGAGTAAGGCATACTTATGTGGGGAGTAACAATTACGTTTTTGTATAGACAGTGCAGAGTTCAGTAAATGTCATTTATATATGGAATTTGGAATTTATATATGGATCATTGCTCTTTAATTCAATGACTTACAAATTCTTCTCCATAACCCAATCTCCATGAAAAACACTGGGTGCTTTGTCAGACAACACAACCCACAAAACAAAAATCGAAAAATAAGTGGGGAGTGACGCATAACTAAGTGGGGAGTTACATGCAAAGTTTAGTATGTTCAATGTAGACTAAACTTAATGAAATTAGTAATTTACAAATTCCTTTATCCATCATTCATGCACTGCTTAACATTCACACAAATGACAATTGACTAATTCAGTTATCTCCCGATATCCTTTTTCTTTTTAACAAAAGTCCGAACACAATATTAATTGGGTGGTTTCAATTCTTTTAGTACGAACTTCTGCTCAATATTGCTGTTGTTCAATGCAGATCATACATTAATGATTAACTTCAACAAAAAGGCAACAAACTAAACATAAGAATGTAAACTAATATTTGCCATAAATAAAATAACATGCATTAGGGATTGTTCAAACTTAATAAATAAAGAAAATACACATCACATTTCCTATTGCAATAATAACATCCACATAGAACGTAAATTCATCAATACATCATCCCAATGTTGGTCATTTCAATTTCAAATTCTTCTTATTCCGATAAACAGAAAAAGGTGTTCTTGTCACAACACTCTTGAACCGCCTTCGTGGTTGGGCCTTCATACGGTCATACATGTTGCTATGTTGTCCACCGTCATCATTTACAACAACATCTTCATCCTGATTCGGCTTAGTAGGAGGGTCATAAAGCCATTTCGTCATCTCCATCATCGTCATCATCAAACACATCTTCCACACAAGCATCATTTGGGGGGTCCTCATTTCCAACCTCACCCGTACATTTTGCAACCATTTCTTCTAATTCAAAAATTGAATGTTCCATACCAGCTATCTCACCTTCTTCATACTCGATAAGACGAAGAACCTCTTCGTTGTCATTTTTTTCTTCATTTCTATAGCCAGTGCCAAATTGTTTAAATGCTTCTTTTACAACATCATGATGAAGTTCTTCATCTGACACGGACACATCAACAACACACTGTACAAAACAACAAATAATTATAAACAAAATCCCTCTATGTAGCTTCAAACTAAAACGAACAACATATTTTTAAGCTTGACCTCACCATATTCTTATCAAATGCACTCCTTATGACTTTGTCACCAACTCTGACATTCATCCAATGCAATAGTCGAGGGAACTTGTTCATTCGACATCTGAACTTTGTGTTGCACACAAGTAAATGATCAAATGACCATAATCGCAAAAAATAAAATAAATTACAACGGCAACTTTAGCATAAATAACATCATTATTTCAACACAATAAAAAACAATAATGTATTTACGTGAAGCAAATAAACACAGCCAACAACATCAAAATGCTTTGCACTTGACTCGTTCTTCAATCCCAATGAAGCAATGCACAAGCTACTAACCAAGTACTCGTACACTAATGTACCCCAATTATATTTGTCGATGTTGTCCATATCATCAACTATCTTAAAAATTATTGGGAAAACACTACCCTTCTTATTGGGCAATAAGAATTTTGATATCCCTAACAAAATGTAAATCCTGCAAAAGACTTCTACACCACCAACATCATCATCATATTTCAAAAGATAGTCGTATATCAACTTAACAGTAACTGTTTCACTCCCAAAAATATTCAAACTGTCATTATCCAAAATGGTCTCATTTAAATCAATTCTTTCAACCAAAACCCTCAAACCTAACCCTAAACAAACATCTAATAGATTAAATTCTACGACTTGGCCACCAATATGAAAACCGCCCCTTCTCTCAACCCAGTTGTAACATAAAAGACTCAAAAGTTTCCTACTGATCGTCACTGAATCGGTTAACATGGGAAACCACCAAAATGGAGTGCCTTCAATATACTTCTTCTGTTGCACACTTAGTTTATTGTTTATAGCACCGACAAACTTCGTTTTGCAGAAATGACGAAATAAAATATGAAAAACATAACAAACAACTAAATGTCATTGATTATAATTGCACAATTATCAGTACATGACTCGAGATTAACAAACCTTCTTCTCCTCTGAGCAATCAACATGTCCATCACGTTTGCGGTCCATCTTACAATCCTACAATGCCATACACATCACACACACCAGACGCATCGCAAAATATGACATGTAAATGCAACAATAAATTTATCCAACGTCAACACCCTATACACAAACTGGACAACCAAACACAGACATAAAATGCTCATTCACCAACCATATCTCTCAAAAAAACAAAAATCACCAACAACCACATCTACAGCTAACAAGATCAACTTTACAAGCACATCCCCCAATTCAGTCAAACTTGCAAAACTAAATTATATCATTCTCTACACATCCTCTGCGTAATACGAACGAAATACGTTACCTTTGGGTTAAATAAATTAAATGGGCTCCGGCAAAGGTTCGATTGGACGCTCGGGAAGACAAATTCGTTGTCGGTGACGACTTCTTCTACGACATGTCTCCAGTAACCCACCCAAACGGCGGCAATGACTACAATTATCCACCACTAATCTGCAATGCTTAACTCCTCTCACTCTCTCATTCCTGTTCTCACTTTATCCCTCTTTCTCTCTATCTTTCTCGCTTTCCTGTTTCTCCCTTTGTCGGTTTCTCGCTTTCTCTTGTCCTCTCTCTTTCTAATCTCGCTTTCACTGATAATTATCCTCCACTAATGAAGGCGAAATGCTTGCCGGAATCTCGCTTTCACTGAATCAGAAACTTCGGCGACCTTACTTCCTCCCTCTCTCAATTTCTCACTCCGCACACTCGCAGTCTCACTTTCCCCCTTTCTCTCTTCTTCACTTTCTCTCTCTAACTTACATTTAATTTCAGTTTCCTTTCTTTTCGCCGCACGTGTTAACTTACCTTTTCATAATAAAAATTTAAAAAAACCACGTCACCTTTGTCAAAAACTTATCAAATAATTTTGTTGAAATATCATTTTCCAAACGAATGTAACCTTTCCTTTTCTTACACAAAAAGCTTTTTGTCTTTTTTCACTTGGTTTTAGTCTTCCGTTAAAGATGACATCAGAATAGAAAAAAAAAAAAAAAAAAAAAAAAATAAAATAAAATAAAAAAAAATAAAAAAATAAATTTGAGTAAAA
>Ga0214543_1009480_pt1 | contig 15096 bp, 8 predicted proteins | sample CNSS2metaG_FD_160094 | JGI IMG/M metagenome (GOLD analysis project Ga0214543, IMG submission 160094) | Root nodule microbial communities from cowpea collected in UCLA plant growth center, Los Angeles, California, USA - CNSS2 | ecosystem: Host-associated > Plants > Roots > Nodule | place: USA...
ATCATGATTCTTCTTCTTTTTGGCATGACGAGATGTTTAGAGTTTTTCTTCTAAATACAACACACTTAATATTATTCTTATTATTCTTATTATTAGTTTTATTTTATTTTTACCATTATTATTATTATTATTACCTTTATTATTATTATTTTATTTTTATTATTTTATTATTTTAATATAATTATAATTATAATAATAATTATTATTATTTCTATTATTACTGTTATTTTTATTATTATTATTATTTATTATTACTATTATTTTATTTTAGGTTAAAATAACTTTTTGGTCCCAATTTTCATCAAATTTTTTCAAATAAGTCCTAATTTGTGTTCAAATAGGTCTAAATTTTCGTCAATTTTGTTCAATTGGGTCCTTTTTTGCTAACACCGTTTAAAGCATTAACGACCATGAATAGTGACTGTTACATGTCATTTTATGGTTTTTTTGAATTTTTATTTTTATTTTTTTATATTTTTTGAAATGTACACGTGTCAATTCAGTAGCATGCCACATGTCACTGCGTGTTTTTTTTTCAATTTTTTTATTATTTTTTTATTTTTTTGAATTCTTTTTAAAAATATTTTAAAATTTTCGCGTGTCAACCCAGTAGCGTGCCACATGTCAAAGTCAATGTTCTATATTCAATTTGGTCCCTATATTTATTATTTTTGTTCAATTGAGTCCCAATTTTTGTTACTGGGTTGATTGTGTACATTTTAAAAAAATTTAAGAAAAACTTAAAAAAAATTTAAAAAAATAAAACAAAATAAAAACAAATTCAAAAAAAATTACGAAGTGACACGTGGCAGTCATTGTTTATGGCCATAAATGATTTAAACGGTGTTAGCAAAAAAAGATTCAATTGAACAAAATTGACGAAAATTATGACCTATTTGAACACAAAACCAAAATTAAGACTTATTTGAAAAAACTTGACGAAAATTGAGACCAAAAAGATATTTTAACCTTTATTTTACTATTATTATTACAATTATTATCATTTTTATTTATTATTATTATTATTATTATTATTAATTTCATTTAATTTTATTTTATAGATATATTTATTAGTCTTATTATTTTATTTTATTTTACTATTATTTTATTATGTTTTTTTATTATCATTATTTTTTTTATTGATGGTTTTATTATCATTATCATTGTTTTATTATTATTACTTTATTTTATCATTATTATTATTATTGATTATTATTATTTTATTTTATTAATATTATTGTTTCATTATTATTGCTTCATTTTATTTTATGATTTTCTTCATTTTCATTATTATTTTTATTTTTAAAATTTTGTTTTATTATTATTCTTATTATTATTATTATAATAATAACTATTATTATTTATATTAGTATTATTATTATTTTTATTACTATTTTTATTTTTATTTTTATTTTTATTATTATTACTATTATTTTCATTTTATTTTACTTTATATTTATCTTTATTTTATTATTATTATATTTATTTTATTTTACTATTATTTTATTACCGTTGTTATTATTATGATTTTATTATCATTATTAGTATTTTATTATTATTGCTTTATTTTATAGTGATTAGTATTATATTATTTTTATTTTATTTTATTATTATTATTATTTTATTTTATTAATATTACTGTTTTATTATTATTTTTTATTTTATTTTATTATTATTATTTTCATTATTATTATTATTATTTTTATTTTCAAATTTTCGTTTTATTACTATTATTAGTATTATAATAATAATTATTATTATTTATATCATTATTATTATTATTTTATTATTATTTTTACTATTACTATTATTATTATTTTCATTTTATTTTATTTGATAATTATCTTTATCTTTATTATTATTATTATTATTATTATTATTATTTTATTTTACTATTATTTTATTATTATTTTTATTATTATCATTGTTTTATTTATTTATGATTTTATTATCATTATTATTTATTATTATTGTCTTATTTTATTATGATTGTTTTGTCTTATTATTTTATCTTATTAGTATTATTGTTTTATTATTATTGTTTCATTTTATTTTATTATTATTATTTTATTTGTATTGTGTCATTTTATTATTATTATTATTATTGTTATTGTTGTTGTTTTTTTATTATTATCATTATTACTGTTTTATTGTCCATGCGATATTTTGGGTCAATGGTTATGTATTCTTCCTGCTTTTGTATATTGTTTAGTTGTTCAGGATTGTGTTGGACAGTGATCTAGTCATGTGATTATGACTGGATAAACATATTTCATGTTATGGATTGTATGTATAATGCTTGGGGTTCTTTGGAACTTGCTTCAAAGTGTCAAAAAGCAGTAGTAGTGATGCTACTGGTGTGGTGCCTAGCGGCTTAGGGTGTGCTGCCAGATGATAAGGGAAAACCAGAGAAGCTTGGAACGCATGGCACTTGGCGAAAAATGTGATCCCACCAAGCGAAAAAGATTTGGTAGAGGCTCTGGAGAGCGTACGGCGCCTAGTGGCTTGAGGTGCGACAAGGCTTTGGTATGGCGCGTTGCGCCTGGTGGTGTGAGATGCCCGCCAGGCGGTCTGGAACTAGGTTCCGCCTAGCGACGCGGAGGCGCGCTAGGCAGTTTTTGTGCAGAGTTGGAACGCGAGGAGGATTTCTACATAGCTTTAGGTGATGTTCATGATGCGATGCTTTGACTAGGGGCCCAGTTATGAGTGTATCTTGTATTGGGGTAACACGTGGCCACACTAGGTTGTAGCCTGGTGGTTTAGGAAGTCCAGTGGAGTGTGTGAGATTGTGGCTCGTATGGCGGGGTTTTGGATGATTGCCCTCTTCAATGCATCTGATAGAGGTTGGTAGTCTGGGAACAACTACAGACTCCTATTCGTTTTGGGGAACTCCACTTGGTGTCGTGGTGTGAGGCCGTGGCAAATTTATTCCCGCGTGTGGACTATTAGGTAGTGGCCTGTAGTAGGAGGGGTGAGTAGACACTCGTGCAACAAAGATCGATCAATGGACTTACCAAAGGGTGTAGAATCAATATACGTCTAACAAAAGAGTTGAAAGCCAAGGAACTAAGAAAAAGGGAAATTTTCTAACACGTTTTATAGTTTTGAAATGCTTTACTTAATGTAATGTTTTATTTGTTTATTTACATGAGCTCACCCTATATGTGTGCTTGGCGATGATCATGTAACTTGTTACATGGGAGCAGGGATTGATGCAGGTGAGCAGGTGGATACGTAAAGACGGAGTGGGAAACACTTGGGGATTTTCACTAGTTTTCTATGGGCAGATTATGAATTATTTGTATTAGTTTTATAAACATTTTATAGTTGTAATACTGGAACGCCGCGAGTTTATTTTAGTTTGGCGCGTTGAAATAAAAGTTTTAAATTTTCCCGCGTTTTGGGAAAATGAATTATCATAAATGCGATTTTATACTTATATCCCTATTTTAATTATTTAAATTAGTAATATCCGACCGAGATGTTACAATAAGATAATATAAAATTCTAGATTTATATAAATTGTCATGAAACATGAATTGGTTGAATTGGTTATGCACTTGCATTGATATTGGAGGGTTGTGTGTTCGAACCTTGGCCTAAGCAAAATAACTTTCTTTTTGCTAAAATCTATTTTGGCATGGATGTGAAAGGACACTGAAACCCTAGATGAAAAGAAGCAACCAAGAAGGGTTGGATGAACGTGTGGGCTGAACTGGGAGACTCATTGCAGTGGATTGGAGCTAGCTTAAGGGGTTCACGTTGCCAACATCAAAAAGGGAATTCTAGCATTTGTTTTGAGCAAGAATATCCAGGTTAGGGGAGTTCCATTATGTGCTTTGCATATTAATTATATGATTTTGTGTTAAGCCTGATGAAATGAGTGCATATTCCTATTGTTTTCGCCTGAGTTTCATCGTGTTTATAGAATTTCCTAGAAACCACCTGGCGGCATCGGAGACCCGCCAGGCGACACATGTTCCAGAACCATTTTCTGGATTTTTCTCTATGAACCACCTGGCAGTTATGTGTTGTCCGCTAGGCGACGTAAACTGACTTGTTCAATTTTCTTATTTTTCCGGTGTTTTGTGATTTTGTAATGTAATGAATTGATTCTCTGTTTATAATTATATAATTGGCAGAGTATGTATATGTTTGAGATTGTATTAACTAATGAATTGTATGAGTCTTTGCGAATTTGGGGGGTTAGGGTTCATGTTGGGTTTGAGGATGAGTAAAGGTGGTCCCTAAGGTGAATGGTTCGCTGTTTTCATGGAAATATTGTTATTGTAACCTAAGAACTCTAAATGTTTAGATGAAACCCTAAAGATATGCCAAACTTACTGTTGAATGGATGGTTGGGGATTGGGGTCACGTAGGTGCATGAAAAATCTGGGCAGAATCCAGAATTGGCATGAACCGCCTAGCAGCGCATGAACTGCCACCAGGCGACGTGTCCAGGTTAAGAATATATTGATTTGATTCTGTGATTCATATTATGAGGGGTTTATTCGGTAATTCAGTGTATAAAGTGGTTTAATGGGCAAAAGATGTATGAAATTAAAGCAAGTAAGCAAGTCAATTTATTATATGTATAAATGGGTGTGGATTGGAACCAAATGCATATAAAAATCAAGGGTCTCAGTGAGTGTGATGGGATAGAGTGCTTGTTATGGTTACAGCTAATACATTCAACATATGATGCTGGTAGAAATGCAATTTGGTATGTTTCAAAGGGGTTAAAAGAATAATTACCTAATAGATTTCATAACTACTTGCATAAAAGTGTGATCTAATTGTGAAATACTTGGTAAGTGATTATGTGAATGTGGTTCATTCATAAGACTTTGACTGGGCAATCAAGATTGCTCGTGTAATGTGTGTTGCGTGTTTGAGGTTCATTAGAACCTGTTCCAATGTGCCAAAAACCAGTAGCATTGCGCTACTACTATAGCACATGGCGACGCGGGATGAGCCGCTAGGCGATAGAAACCAAAATAGTGGCAGTGGCCACAAGATTCGGGTGGTGCCTGGTGGCAGGGGAGGCTCCGCCAGGCAGAGATGTCAAACAGAGGCACTGGGGAAGGCTCATTGCCTAGCGGCATGAGGAGACCATCAAGCGGTCTGGAACCAAGTTCTGCCTATCCACACGAGAGGTGCGCCAGGCGATTTTGGGTGTAGAGTTGGATCGCGAGGAGGATTTCTACACCGCTTTGGATGGAGGTCATGAGGCGATGCTTTGCTGGGGGCCCAGTTACGAGTGTAACTTGTATTGGGGTAACACATGGCCACTTGAGGTTGTAGCTTGGTGGTTTTGGAAGTCTAGTGGAGTGTGCGAGATCGTGGCTCGTACGACGAGGTTCTGAAGATTGTCCTCTTCAGTGTAACTGATTGAGTTTGGTAGTTTGGGAACAACTACAGACTGTGGTTCATTTTGGGGAACTCCACTTGGTGTCGTAGATTGTGGCCATGGTAATTTATTCTCGCTTGTGGACTACTAGGTGGTGGCTTGTAGTCGGAGGGGCGAGTAGACACTCATGCAGCAAAGATCGATCAATGTACTCATCAAAGGGCGTAGAATCAAGATGCGTCCAACAAAATATGCAATTCCAACAACATCTGCACATAAGATCTAGACTTCGAGCACCTCCCTCGTGCCTCACAGACCTTATTCTACCCTATTGCTACATTGTGGTGCCTCCACTCAATGCCTAAAATGAAGACCCAAGGTCTTTATTTATAGAAATTTTTGGGCGATGCTCAACCCAACTTTTGGCACTTAGTCATTCACCGTCTTAAGTGTTGAGCACATTCTTTTGTGGCTCAGCCATGCACCGCCCTAAGTGCTGAGCCCATTCTTCCGTGGCTCAGCCATGCACCGCCTTAAGTGCTGAGCCCATTCTTCCGTGGCTCAGCCATGCACCGCCTTAAGCACTGAGCACCATTTTGTTATGGCTCAACTCCAAAAGTTATGTTCTAGATCCTTCCTTGACTGCCTTATTGGAGCTCAATAGTGAATTATGGGGCTCAGCTGCATCACTTTTAATTCTTTGAGAAATTGATGCAAAATCATAAAAAATTCATTAATTTCTTATTTTTCTTCTTTTTAATACCTCATTTTGTAATTATAAGCTAAAATGGGTTGTTTACTTATAAAATATGATCAATTAAAGCATGCTAAGTGTCGTGTTTATATGGAAACTTTATGCATTCTAGACACTTATCACATACTTTAGAGGATTTAACATTAGATTTATTTAGAGGTCTTCCCTTGTCTGGTTTCCTAGTACTTTGAACTCGCATATACTATTTTTTAGTAGTAAAATCTTTCTCCTCCCAAATGTTTTTTATTTTTTTAAATTATATATATTTGAAATTTTTAAATTTTTTTAAATTATAGGTAGTATATTTTAAAAATTGATAGAAATTAAATTGTTTGTTTTTTATTTCTTTTATAAAGCACAACATTTAATGTTAATAGATAATAAAACATCAAATTAAATATAATAAAGAATAAAAATATTTCGGTTTAATTACTCTTTGATCTCTTTTTTTGTCTAAAATTGTGAAGTTGGTCTCTAGTTTTTTTTTAATCTCAATTTGGTTTCGATTTTTGAAAAACTTATACAATTTGGTCATTTTAGTTAAATTTCTTGAAACAGATCAATGATTTATCATTAAAATTGACATTGAGATTATGTTAATTACACCAATAAAGCATGTCCTTATTAACAACGTTAATTTTGATGAAAAATTCTTGATCCGCTTCAATATATTTAATGAAAATGACCAAATTACATCAATTTTTCAAGAGTTGGGACCAAATTGAGACTAAAAAAACTTGAGGATCAACTTAACAATTTTTGAAGAAAATAGTGACCAAAAGAGTAATTAAACTAAATATTTATTAAGATATTTAATATTTTCTTTCTCATTGTCTTTTAGTTTTTTTAGAAATTATACTTATCTCTCACTCTCATAAGTTTTCTTTATGTTTTTGAAGAAATAAGAAAGATAGACACAAACTCATTACTTTTGCTATCATTTTTCATTAGTTTTCTTCCTTTCTTGAAGAAAAAAAAAAGAGAAAATTCTCTCTTGTTTCACTTGATAATGAAATATTAGTTTAATAGTTAACATTATTTTTTATCTCATGAACCTTTTGTATATTCATTATTTATGAATATAGAAGGAAAAAAATAATGTATTATGTTTTTTTCATAACCGATTTTAATTGTGACTCGACTATATATATTTTTCTTTTAATAATTATGTCTCTTAGTTTTTTATTATATTATGATAAATTATTTTTTAATTCTATTTAAAAAAAAGGTATATAGATGAAGAATAAAAGAATAGATTCATTATTTAGAAGTGATAAAAATGAAACTTTTCACGAAGATGAAAACAAGATAGATTATATTTCTTCACATATTTTGAAACATTGTAGTAATTATCAAATCTAACGAGCTAATTATTAGTTAGAAGAGTCGTTCTTTGAAGCATTATACTAATGATTTAATCCAATAATAATGAAAGAATTATATTATTTTGACTTCTCCAAAATTTTTTATCGAGATTCTTCGGTGCTTAGACATAAGGCGATTACAAATTATTTGACAACTTCTAATGTGAAAATCAATTTGTCGTAAGTCCAGAAAACTATTTCCCGTGGAAGTAACATTCTAGTAGTTTGTAACACAGTAACAAACTGCACCAAAGTAGCAGGTTGCAACAATGTTGCATAAATTCACAAGTTTGTCTAAAGTTTATCTAAATGAGGCTTCCATAATATTTATTGTTGTGAAGCTTTTTAGTTATTTGTGAAGGCCTTTTCATATTATGATTTTATAGGATATTCGCAAATAATATTGCTAATTTGATTTGAATTATGATATTACGAAAAAAAAAATCATGAAGTATTTTTATAATAATTCATTGATTAATAAATATGTCATTCATTAATTATTAAGTTTATAGCTTAATAAAAATAATTCATTTGTGCTTATCGAAAATATGGGACTGTAAAGAATTTAACACCCTAATTATATATATATATATATATATATATATATATATATATATATATATAATAATAGAATAGAAGATGTAATGTAAGTTATAATATGAAGCTATGTTAAAAACATCTATGATTTTCATCATAGTAAATGATATTTATTATTTTAATTATAATAAATAATATCAGATTACGGGTGAAATAATATTATATTTTGAGTAAATGTTTTGGAGTTACAAAAATTATTCAAAAACATATATCTGAGATAATTCTAACATTGTACACCAATAAAGATAGTTTTTTTTTTTCATTCAACATGCTATTATAATAATAATAATAATAATAATAATAATAATAATAATAATAATAATAATAATAATAATAATAATAATAATAATAATAATAATGAAGAATCTAAATATTTGCACATCATTTTTATTGCAATAGCGAATGATATATATTAGCCTAAAGACGAACAATTCTAAAAAGATATTAATACAAGGGCAAATTATATTACACAAACTTTGGTAACTTTTTTGGTCGTAGGATTAGCTCTTTGTAGGATTGGAGGAGAAGATATTCGTATAGGTGCAGGTGGCTCTATAGGAATGATATTAAGATGGAAAAGAGTTTTGTTATCTCATATTTATTAATATTCATTTTTATATAAAAAATTTATTTTCATTTTCATACTCAAATTTATTGGATATTAAATTTTTGTCCTAACCTCATTCCCACCGGATAGCAGGTATATTCTCATACCCGTACTCGTTTTAGTATGTTGGAGTGTTAATTAATTAATTTTTATAAAATAATAAAAAATTACGATAAAGTAAACATAATATTATCAAATATTCAATATTAAGAGCAATGTTGTTTCTTCAATATTAAATATTTAGAAAGAAATTATAATTGTATACATTTTAAATTAGAATACCAAATAAAATTTAATGAGAACCAACACATGTATTAAATTTGCAAACAAGTTGATAAAATTTAAAAATATTTTTTAAAAATATGAAAGGAAAAAAAATATTCAAATTAAAATATAATTTAAATGTTTGTTCACTTCATTTTTTTTAAATCCTAATTAATCTCTTCTTTTTTGTCATTTCCTTCTTCAGTGCATTCTCTCTCTTTCTTCTTATCTTGTTTCTCTCTTCTTCTCGCCCTTTCATATACTCTGCCCCCAATCTCATTTCGCTCCCATTTCCACCGATTTATATCTTCTAGTTTTCACCATCAATGTCGAATCTGTGAGTCCTAAATTCCCATTTCCTCTCCCTTTCGATTCATGACACAATCACGTTAGACCAAGCTTCTATTTTTTTCCTCTTTCATTTTTCTGTCGCTTTTATTCTTTGAACTGTACAACAACATTTGTTGCTACAATAGGGTAATTTCAATTCCAATGTCAATTTCTAAATATTCTGAATTTGTTTTGTTTCTTTTTAGGTTTGGATTCTAGGGTTCTGAAGTTTCTACGCCTAACCCTGGGGGATATTGATTGGGAAGAGGGGGAAAGGAACCCGAGATTAGGGTTTCCTCGGAAGCTTTGTTTTTATTGGGTAAAATCAAGAGGGTATATTTGGGACTAGGAAGAGGGTTAGGTTTAGAGGATACACTATTTTTTTATGCCCACGAAGAACACGCACAACCCTCACTACGAGACATTGCAAAATTGATTGGAAAGCACCTCTACAACTATGAACCACACACCATGAAACCACCTCTTCAGGTCTGAACCAGCAAGCAAATGGAGAGAAAGAAGAAGATGATAACGACCACAAATGACTTAGGGCAAATTCAAACTTCACCATTCATTAAATAATTTACACACGTAATATTGTACAATTGTTTTTTTACACATCTTCTTCTTTCAATGAAACGTATCTGTTATGCATTGTCACATCACCACAAATTTAACGCCATTTCTGATAATCTGATGGGATGCACCTAATTGATGCACTTAAACTTATTTGGGTACCAAATTGATACCTTTTTTTTGCGGGGTACCAATTTGACACCTTTGACCAAACTGGGTACCTTACGAGTAATTAAACTTAAAAAAAATTATAATACATCACTTGATTAAAATCACGTAAAGAACAAATATTAAACTAATAATAATAAAATTTTAATATAGATCTTCTATCTTTTAAACTTCAATGTTCAATATATGTTAGATGGTGACAAAAACAATTCATGGAAAATAACATTAAATTTTTATATTATAGTAAATAAAATTTATTTATACAATTATAGTGAAAAAATTATAGTATGATTTATAAAAATTATATAAAATATATCAAAATAGTATTCTACATAATAAAAATAAACAACAACAAAAAATATTAAAAAATTATCTAATGTGTGTCTTATAAACAATTTGAAAGACTATTGAATGAAATTGTACAAAGTCAATGGTTGAGAAATAATGATAAGGTGAAAAATACCTTAGAGACCTAAGAAAATTTTTCAAATATCAACATAGTCAATGATTGAGAAATAATGAAATTTGTTTTAACGAAACAAGAGTTCTTCAAATGAAATAAAATTAATAATAATAAAGTAAAGAAAGATAAATTTTTTATATTACCTTATAAATGAAATGTTTATGCTATTAAATACTTAAATTGAGAGTGTTAAACATTCTCATGTGAAAGGAAAATATATAATAAATAAAAATATTAAAGAAAAATATAAATATTCAAATATGAGACATCATAAATATTTAAGTGACATACATCATTTGAACATAATTGACAAAGTTTATGATGAGATGAAAAATATATTGGAGATGCGAATGAATTTCATAACAAACCAAACAATTAAAAGAAATAAAAAATAGAAAGTGGGTAGTAATATATATATATATATATATATATATATATATATATATATATATATATATATATATATGTATATATATATATATAAGGTTATTTAATTAACTGTGAATATTTTAATAATTTAAACAGGGACGAGTATTATGGCGGGTATGAGGATGGGGACGGGGTTGATATGTACATCCTCATACCCATCCCCATACCCAATTGAAAAAGTCAGAGATTCCTCATACCTATACCTAGCCAATGTGGGATTCCTCGTTAAAACGGGGATGAGTTCAGACAATATATACGAGGACGGGTTCAGACAATATCCATGGGGACGAGTTTATTTATCATCCCTACTCTAGAAGGGAGAGAATGAATAAAGCCTTTTAAACCTTCACAATAAAAACTGAAATACTCAATAGAAAATAGATTAAGAATAAAACAAATTTTGATATTCGTTCACCCAAAACTCACATTCAATGTCTAGTTCTCCCTTAGGTATATCAATTAAGAGGTTTCACTAGTAAAATAAAATTGATTACAGCATGAGTATCAACCTCTTCAGATTAAACTAGTATTAACCTATTAATAATGACGAATGTTAGAAGGGACTAGAGCCCAAAATTGTTAAATTTTTTGTAAATTAACATATATATGTTTAAATTTTTTTAATTATAATGTAGTTTATACATTAGAAATAGTGAAAATTAAATTAGATCATTTTTTATTCTTTTATAACACAACATTTAATGTTAATAAATAATAAAACAAGAATAAAAATATTTATTAAGATATTATTTATTTTCTTTTTCATTGTCTTTTGAATTTATCACATATTGTACCCATCCTTCACTCTCACATGTTTTCCTTTCTATTTACTAAGAGATAAGTAAGTTTGATACAAACTCATTATTTTTACTCACATCTTTCATCTGTTTTCTTTTATTCTTAAAGAAAAAAAAATAACATTTTTTTATTTCAGTTGATAGTGAAATATTAGTTTAATAGTTAGCATTATCTTTTTAATCTCATGAGCTTGAGCCTGAGCCGATGTATTTTTACTTTTTATGAATCTAAAAGAAAAAATAATGTACTATGTTATTTCATAATCGATTTTTAATTGTTGTTCAATTATCATAAAGTTTTTTTTTCATAATTGTGTTTTTGAATTTTGATTTGATTATGATAACTTATTTTTTAATCTTAAACTTAGAAAAATAGATATATTGATAAAAATTAAAGGATAGATTTATTTTTTTAAAGACATATTCAACTTCTTTACATGCAAGGAAACATCATACTAATAATATAATCATTCAATTAGAGGATTCATTTCTTAAGGTTCAAATAATAATTATAGGTGAGGAGTTTTGTATTTATTGTTTGGAACATGATATAAGAAAATGTCTTCAAATATAGGAATACCCAATATATGATAATATATGATTTCTTTTGTAGATACAATTTTTTTAGTTACAACTATACTAAATTATGTATTAATTTTTATTATATTAATGACAATAATTAAATATATAAATTTTGAGTGTATTATTTTGACTCGTCCAAAAATTATTGGTTAATATCCCTATTAAAGTATCAAAAGTATATTTTGTCAAAGAAACATAAGTATCTGTCTTTCCATATACACCAAGAGTATCACCTTTGTCACTAATATCTTATATTTAACATCTAACTATTTTTCTTTTGCACTTGGACTAGAGGTAAGGTAAAGTCAGAATTTAAATTTCATTTCCAAACCGAATCACAAACCTAATCCTTGAATAAAGAAGAGAACAACTTGTACAAATGTTTTGTATTTAACCTTTTTTGATTCCTCCATTTAAACATTTTATCTTTTTCCTAGTGCTTAAACCAGTAATATTAAAGATGGCTGGTTCTCGCCTCGATAATAAGTAGACCTAGTACAAGTTCGATGGTGAGTGTTTTGTTGTTGAATCTTGTTTCTTCGAGACCAAGTAGTAACCATGTGTAGTCTTTTTCAAAGACCAAATTTGAGGCTACAACACTTCGACAAGCACACATTTTAGGTTAATAGTAGCATATCATAAAACCTTATAGTTTTAAATTATGTAATGAAATTTTAATAAAAAGAAGCTTTACAAACATAAAGGTAAGATTACTTTATTAAAAACTTAGGGAAAATAGGGTATGCGAATTATTTAGTATAGCTTTAGAAAAGATAGGGTCGTATTTGCTCTATATAAAGGTGGGTTTGCGCTTTGTCTGATATAAATTTTAAAATTGACAATAAAATCAACAAAGTACTTCATAACTTTCAGTCCTAAATTTAAGTATCTATATTAATAAAAATTTATCACTAAGTATAATAACTAAATTAAAAATTTTAAAGGTTAATTATTTATTATTAACTGTGAAATAAATACGAAAATATATTATTAAAAAAATATTAAAAATACTATAAAATAAAATTTAAATTCATACTTATAAATTCAATAGTAATAACATAATAAATAAATATGTTTAATCATGTTCATTCAACAAATAAATATATATGATAAAAGATTAGGAAAAAACAATTAATATTAATATAGATCATAAAATAAAATAGACCAATCTAGACTTTGGCGTAAGTTATGTATAAATGCAATGTGTATGAATTGAAAAACTTAAATATCCCGTTTTTTCCACATGATCCCTCCGTCAAAGAGTAATTCTATTTTATTTTATGACATATAATAGTTTATTTTTTTAATTTTTATAATTATATAAATTTATTTTGATATAAATATATCTAAACATTTTTATTTATTATTTCATCAATATCATAAGTATACATGGTCAAATACTTTTTTAGTGATATACCCTTTTACTTACAGTAAATAATAAATAGTTAATCTTTTAAGTTTTGTTTTAATTGTTATACCATATAATAAATTATTATTTTTATAACATTTAAATTTAGTCCGTTCTACCAATCGCATTCTTAAGGGTATGTTTGAATAATAGGATGAATTTGTGAAAGTGAAAAAGATCGAAAATCTACTTGGTGTAGTGTGGAAAGTTTTTCATGTAAAAGTAATTTCATGTTTTGTGTTTTTAATTTTGTTTTTGGTGAATTCATCACATATCCATATCCATAAAGACTAAGATTAAATATATTTTTTATCTTTTAGTACAAATTGGAATTAGTTTCTCTTGAAAGTCTTAACCAATTTTGTTCGTTAATTCTATAAATGCATGGGTTTAGTCATTTTAACCAAATTTTATCAAGTTTATTTGATGTTTAAAACATATTTTTTTTATCACCAAAGAATAAATTTAAATTAAAAGGAGCACTTGAGGGGTATTCTCTAACCCTTAAATAAAAAGTATTGTTATACACATTGATGCTTTAGTTTAGCATCATAACTCCACCAAAACAAAAGATTCCACCTAAATCAAAACATCTCATTATAGTATTTTAGTTTGTTTACATCGTTTAATACATGTTCATTTCAATGTTAACTGAAAAACGTCATTTAAAACGTAAAATAATTTTTTGGTTTAAAGGACTAAATCCATGCATTTATAAAGATAAATGACTAAATTGGTTCAAGGTTTTCAAGAGGGACTAATTCCAATTTTTATTAAAAGTTGAAGGACTAAAAATATATTTAATCTTTAATAGTATTATCATTGATCCAAACACAATGTGAGAGAAGAAAAGGTTTAATTTCTCACTTTTTATATATTATGTTCATAAATACTTGATAAGGACAACTAACATGATATTAATTGAATAGGATAATCCAAATTGTACAATTTCTATTTAGAAGTTGACTTAAAACTTAATCTAATGTGACAAAATTATTTTATAAAATGGGATTTGTATCCATTTATATATTGTAAATTAATTTTATCTCTAGTTGATGTGTACTTTGAATACATCCCTTACACCATATACATACCAAGTTTGTGACTAGATATTAATGAATAATCCGATAATGGGTGAAACAATATACTTAACAAACAATAAATTTTCTTAAAATGAATTCTAACTCATTATTCTGATACCATATTAAAAAGTAGAATTTAAACTTAATTTAACTTTACAAAACTATTATGTAAAGAAAAATTTAAGACTATTTATATACTTTTGTTCCTGCAGAGAACAAACAAGAAGTCAGACACAAGAGTCACCTTACCATGTAGTCCGCTATCTCCTCAGTTGGCCTCTTCCCATTCGATAGATGTCGGCTTGAACCCAGGAGGGGTTACCTG
>Ga0214543_1009481_pt1 | contig 15092 bp, 12 predicted proteins | sample CNSS2metaG_FD_160094 | JGI IMG/M metagenome (GOLD analysis project Ga0214543, IMG submission 160094) | Root nodule microbial communities from cowpea collected in UCLA plant growth center, Los Angeles, California, USA - CNSS2 | ecosystem: Host-associated > Plants > Roots > Nodule | place: USA...
TGGAGCACTTGGATGAAGTGGAAGAGAGAGGAAAGCAAAAAGCATAAAGCAAAAGCAAAAGTAGACATGTACCTTGTCTCCTTTTGTCTTTGTGGTTTATGCCTTAGAAGGTCACTTGGTCTCCTTCATCTTTTGGCCTAGAATCCTCATGGGAATGCCTCCACCAATCATCTCCCTTCACTTGGCCAAGACTCACTCTCACATTAGGTTTAGGGTTTGCTAGTTAATCCTTTTTCATGTTTTTGTATTTGCTTCTTCCATTCTTCATCTTCTATGCTTTCCATTTTTATTGTTTCTTTTTTCATTTTTCTCTTTAAGTGTTGTTATTGTCGTGTGTGTTTAAGCTTGAATCCAACTCTCTTCTTCCTTCCATGAGCTTGAGAAATGAACCTTCACATCTAGATAGCATGCTATCTTAATGTCCAGTGGGAATTTTCAAAAAGCTTTCTAAAAAAACTTCACCATATTCATAACTCTAAAAGGAAACAAGATAATCCTTCATTAATTTCACTTGACATAAGTGAAATCAGTCAATTAAAAAATAAATGAAATAATTGAATTAGTTGTAGTTTAAGACTACTGCAGCCAACCTTTTAACATGTTAAAAACCATTCAAAAGATTAAAAGAGACATTCTAACCTGTTGAATAACCATTCAACAGATTAAAAAACACATCAGAGACCAAATACATCAAATTAATGCTACAAGGTCTACAATATGAATTACAAACATCAAATACACTTTCTTAATGATGTAACCATGTGGAGAGCACGCGTTCCAGCCTTGATCAACATGAATACCATCAAATCTCCTTTCCTTCATCAATGTAGGCTTCATTCCAATGGTAATGACTTCAAGGTAGTTCAAAAGGCCTTCATCAAATCTTCAAGAGACATACCACCTTGGCTTCACATGTCAACATTCTCCCCCTGATTTGATGAAGCCAACCTCTATCTTCTTCTATCTTCCATAGCAAATTGCTTCCATTGGTTGGATACCATTAAGTTGATGAAGTAACACCTAAGCTTGAAACTTGTGAACCTGAAAAACATTTACAATAGCAATACACACAAGCTAGCAAGCACAAAAATATGTACATGATCCCCCTATCAATAATATGGGTTCAAATTCATATTTGATTTTAATTCCAACTTTAATGTTTCTATTTTAGTCCCATTTGATTAATTTGCTATTTATCAATTTTTCTCCCCCTTTGGATTCATCAAAAAGAACAAATGCATAAAGAGAACAAACATTGCATATCATTTCATTTATATTGGAACAGAATACAACCAACAAAAACTGAAAACAAAGAAAATATACATAAAGTTGATACAATCAGCAAACTGAAAATAAAAACAACCAACTGAAACTGATAGAGCCCAAACTTAAAAAGCACAAACACATGGATGCAATGCATGATCCTAAATAGCCAACATACTCAATGATCCTGAGGATCATTTCTGGTCTGGAATGAGTTCAACATGTCATGGATATCATGGATTTGGCCATCCAATGCATTGAATCTCTCATTACAATAGTTGTGATATGCATGTTGGGACACATTGAGCTCATGCAGCTAGACATGTCAAAGTGAGCCAACCCGGCTCACACGGGTTGGCTCACCACGAGCCGGGTTGAAAATGAGTGAACCTAACCCGACACACTTTTTGGTGAGCCAGAAATTTTGTAACCCGGCTCAACCCACCACGGGTTGATGGGTTAAGTGGGTTGGTTCACCAACCCACCCAAAAAAAATATTTATTTATTTATTTATTCAAATATTTAAATAAATTTTTAAGTAACCCATGAGATAACAATCATAGTAAAATCAAGAACCAATGTTTTGATCATGCTCACCACCAATATATGAAGAATTATTTCCAAGAAAGTATTCATTAGTCTAAGAAAGCATGGCTAATATTACAAATTTTTTATCATGCTATTCATAAAAATACAAATAAAAAAACTATACATTTTTTTCATGCTAATTTAGAAAAAATTGTTTATAAGACGATTACTTGAGTAATTTACTATAAAGATTATAGTTAAAGATTAAAGTATCAACATATATATAACTTGACAATCAAATTAATTAAACGTTCAAACTATTCAAATATAATTAAGCAACATTCTAGTATTTAAAAATATGAAATTGTGAACAAATATAATAGGTGTAGTAAATAATTATTAAAAAAATTTAAAAAAATTTAAAAAAATTTTAAAAAAATTTTAAAAAAATCGTAAAATAATGTTGGTGGGTTAAGTGGGCCAACCCACCTTCAACCCGGCTCAAACCCGTTTAACCCGTGGGTTAAGTGAGCTGGGTTGAGTTCAACCCACTTTTGAAAAAGTTGAATTTTTCTCAACCCAACCCGGCTCGAACCCGTGGTGAGCTAGGTTGGCTCACGGGTTGAAACCCATTTTGACATCTCTACATGCAACTGATTCAGCACCATCCTCTCAATTCTGGAATAGCCCCAGTTTCACCTTTCCACACTTGCACACCCCTTGATTTGAGTCCAGCCACATCTTTCTAAGCTTTCTTGCTGATCTCCATGTGAATACCCTTGATACTTGACAACAACATGTCATTTTTGAACTCTAAGTTGGTGAGAAACACCTTCACTAAGTCTGGATAGATTTTCCCTAAAGGTTCAAGGAAGGACTTTAACCTTTGATACTTGAGTTGTTGAAATAGGCTCTCAAAGCCTTTAGCCCTCAACCACGAGAATCTCGACACCTTAGGAATGATAATTTGCTTCTTGTTCATCTCAATGAGGAACACTTGGATGTTGTCCTCATGATCTTCAAACCATGCTTCAATTCTCCCATGATATTCTTGATTTGGAGACCTTGGGGTAGGAGGAGTGGTGTGATCATCATCAGATTGGTTGGCTCTTTGTTGACGACGAGGCATGATGAGTGTAGGTATGACTGTTTCTAAGAGATGTATGATGCAAATGCAGCAATTCAAGTGCAATATTTATAATTGAACAGGCTGATTTTCAGAAATAGTTGATTAAATGGTGCATATTTGCCTAATTAATTTGTTTTAGGTTACCCAAACCAGATTAATGCAGTTCAATATAATATCTCATGCATTCATGGTGTTTCCAATGAGTTTTTATAAGTGAATCAACCAGTTCAGATCATGTGAGCTGCATGCACTTTGGAATTGTACACTACACATGGTTTTTGGTTAACCAAATTAGTAAAAGCAACACAAGGCTGATGAAATAGCAATTAAGAGCATATAGTACTTGAGAAAAATATGTTTTTTTTATTGGGTCAGCTTTGCAATTCAATTCGTTAGTAAATACACAGTTTAAGTAAAATCAACACGTTGAAAATAGAATCAGTCGATTAAAATAGCTTTAGAGCATCAAAGATTAAAACCAGAATTTGGTTAAGTGAAATTAGTTGACTGATTTTGAAAATCAATCGATTGAAAATCGTAAAATTGAACTTCATTTTTCTAGATTCAATTTTAATGAAATCAACATATTGAATTGTGAAAACAACATATTAAAAACCATAGGAGATCAAATTTTCATCATTCAGTGGCAGTTTAAGTGAAATAAAAACGTTAAAGAACAGAATCAACATGTTGACAGATCATGTTTTTGCAAACAGAGGTGGATTTAAGTGAAATCAACACGTTGAAATTAAAAATCAATAGATTAAATATGACAATTTTCAATTTTTGCATACATCAGCTGGTTTTTATGAAACCAATGCATGAATACATAAGATTAACATGCTAAAAACATATCAGACCACATTCTTCATGTCTAAGATGCATAGTTCAGTTCTTAGCTTGTTAAACCTATCTCTAGCCAATGGTTTTGTAAACAAATTCGCCAATTGATTTTCATTTTTAACAAATTGAATTTCACAATCTCCCTTTTGAACATGATCACAAATGAAATGATGCCTAATGTCTATATGCTTGGTTTTAGAATGCTGTATTCGATTCTTGGTTAAGTTGATGACACTAGTATTATTACAATACAAAGGTACCTTACTTAGCCTTACACCATAATCCAAAAGTTGATGCTTCAACCATATGATCTGTGCACAACCATGTTCAACATCAATATACTCGACTTCAGTAGTGGAGAGTGCCACACATGCTTGCTTTTTGCTATTCCATGAGATTAGACTTGAGCCAAGTAAATGGCAAGTGTCACTTGTGTTTTTCTTATCCAATTTGCACCCTACATAGTACGAATCTGAAAAGCCACCAAGAGTTATGTTAAAATCACATGGATACCATAAACCAACATTGGTTGTCCCTTTAAGGTACTTTAGAATCCTTTTTGCAGCTTTAAAGTGTGATTCCTTTGGATTTGCTTGGAATCTAGCACATAAGCATACACCGAACTGAATATCTGGCCTACTTGCTGTAAGATAGAGCAAAGACCTAATCAACCCTTTATATTTGGTTGAATCCACTGGTTGGCCAGCCTCATCTGCATCCATAAGGCAATTTGTTACAATTGGAGTGGTAGCTTCCTTGTAATCCTTCATTTTGAACTTTTTCAACCGGTCAAAATAGTATTTTGATTGATTTAAAAAATGTTCTATGCTTGAGTTGCTTGACTTGCAGCCCTAGAAAGTAGGTAAGCTCACCCATCATGGACATCTCAAATTCTCCCTGCATAGCTGCAACAAACTCTTCACATAATGTGTTGTTATTTGAACCAAAGATGATATCATCAACATACACTTGAACTAGTATAACATCACTTTCATGTTTTCTAATGAAGAGTGTTTTATCCACTGCACCTCTAGCATAACCTTTTGATAAGAGAAAATTGCTTAGCCTTTCATACCACTATCGTGGTGCTTGTTTCAAACCATATAAGGCCTTTTTCAATTTGAAAACATGGTTAGGATAGAGATGATGCTCAAATCCAGGAGGTTGTGATACATACACTTCTTCATTGAGGAAACCATTCAAGAATGCACTTTTCACATCCATTTGATGCAATTTAAAGTTACACATGAGAGCATAGGCTAAGAATAATCTCACAGCTTCTAGGTAGCTACAGGTGCATAAGTTTCATCAAAGTCAATGCCTTCTTCTTGATTATATCCTTTAGCAACTAGTCTAACTTTGTTCCTTACAATATTACCATTTTCATCCATTTTGTTTCTAAAAACCCATTTAGTTCCAATTATATTCATATCATCAGTTTTAGGCACTATAAACCATACATCATTTCTTGTGAATTGATTGAGTTCATCTTGCATAGCAACAATCCAATTGCTATCATTCAAAGCATCACTTACATTTTTAGGTTCAATTTGAGATACAAAAGCATCATGTTCACAAAATACAATCCTACGTCTCCTTGTTTGATATCACCTATGATGTTGTCCTTTGATAAACCTCTAGGCTGGATCCAATCCTTGGGCCAGTTGTTGTCTACATCTTTTTCAGTCGGTTGTTTTTCCTTTTCAGTCGATTAATTTCCTGCAGCAGAAGGCTTTTCTGCAGCAAAAATCTACTCCTGTAGTAGATCTTCTTCATCTGCATTCTTTGGCACTTGATCTTGCAACTTTGGGTTAGTTTCATCAAATACAACATGCATAGACTCTTCAACAGTCATCAATATCTTATTATAGACTCTATATGCATGACTTTGTGGAGCATAGTCTAGAAAACCACCTTCATCCGTTTTTGCATAAAATTTGCCAAGACTTTCTTTGCCATTGTTTAAGATGAAACACTTACATCCAAATACTTTTAGGTGACTTAAAACAGGCATCCTCCCTTTGAAAAGCTCATAAGGTGTTTTCTTCAAAATTTGCCTAATTAACACTCTATTTAAAACATAGCAACCAGTGTTGACTACATCAACCCAAAAATACTTAGGTAATGAGTTTTCATTTAACATAGTTCTAGCTAGTTCCTCAAGTGACCTGTTTTTCCTTTCAACAACACCATTTTGATGTGGGGTTCTTAGTGCAGCAAAATTTTGATTAATGCCATGCTTTTCACAAAAGTGTTCAAACTTTTCATTTTGAAATTCCCCACCATGGTCACTTCGAATAGACACTATCTTGGAACTCTTTTCATTTTCAAGCATCTCGGCAAGTCTTTTAAAAGCATGAAAAATGTCATTTTTGGTACCTAAGAACAAATTCCATGTGCACCTAGAAAAATCATCAACTATGTGACCAATGCATAAAGGTTTCCACCAAGGCTCTTGGTTCAAGATGGACCAAATAGATCCATGTGAAGCATCTTTAAAGGTCTTTCAGTTGAAACAACATTTTTGGGTTTAAAAGAGACCTTGGTCTGTTTTCCTTTTTGACATGCTTTACACACTCTATCCTTTTCAAACTTTAGTTTTGGTTATCCTTCAACCAACTATTTTTTATTCAGCCGATTAAAATGTTGCATATGTATGTGACAAAGTCTCCTATGCTATAACCAAGTGTCATCCTCTTTTGTAAGCAAACAATGGATGCTAAATGATGCATGATGTAGATCAAGTAGATATATATTATTGACTCTTTTGCTTATCAAAACATTACTACCACATGTATCATATATAAAGCAATTATTTGGTTCAAACATGAGTTTAAAGCCTTTATCACATAGTTGACTTATACTTATCAAATTGTGTTTGAGTCCTTATACTAGCAGCACATTCTTAATTTTGAAAGAGGATCCATTTCCTATGATTCCATTTCCAAGGATTCTCCCTTTGTTGTTGTCTCCATAGGTTACAAACTCTTCCTCCTTCAACTCCAACTTTGCAAATTTGGTCTTATCTCCTGTCATATGTCTCGAACAACCACTATCAAGGTACCACAAATCTTTATTATCACCTTTTATGACCTGCAAAACAGATTTGGATTACTTGGTACCCTTTAATAGGTTGGGTCCATCATGGTTATACCTTTCTAGATCCTTTAGGGATCCATTTCATAACCCCTTTAGGAACATCATATTTTCTAGCATGATAGTTCTTAATAACATGACCTTTTTACATACAGTAGTTGCATGAAATGAATGGCATGTCATTTGGCTTACTTTTTGTAAAGAAACTAGAGAACTTCTTGGTTTTCTTTTGAAAAGAATGATTGTAACTAAGTCCAGCTTTGCCAAACACACAATTTTGAGAACCAAGAAGAGCCTCTAAGTTTGCTTCCCCTCTTGTGAACCTTGCACATGTCTTTATAAGGTATTTCACTTGATTTTTCAAAACTGTGTAGTTTTCACAGGGTTTTTCAGCCGATTGATTTATAAAACAATCAGTTGAATTACTGTAAATCATTTCCAAATGTTCAAAATTAGTTTTTAAATCAGTTGTTTCTTTTTCCAGTTGAATGACTCTGTTTTCCATTCCAGCCAGTTGTTTAAGCCTTTTAATCGATTGTTTAATGTAGAAATCTTGTTGGCTTCATTATGCAACTCTTCAAAATCTTGCAACAATTGATTATAGTCATTTTTGTCTAGAGAACTTACTTAGCTTAAGGAGGATGACTCATAACCAGCCATGAGGCACAAGTTGGCTTCTTCACTCCCATCTTGTGAGGAGCTACTTCTTGTTGAATCATCATTATCCTCCCATGCACTGTATTCACGTTTCTCCTTTTGAGGAGCTACTTCTTCTCCTTTTTCCTATCAACACTCTTCTCCTTTTCTTTGTTAGCATTTGGACATTCAATTTTGATATGTTCTTGTTTTCCACAGTTATAACAAGTAAAATTAGAAGAGTTTGATTCATTATGTTTGGAAGTATACCTATTGGGATTACCTTTGCTACCTTTCCTTTTGAGATACTTACCAAACCTTTTGACAAGGAGATTCAAGTTCTCACTTTCACTTGATTCAGCCATCTCATCCTCGGATTCCTCATTCTTTTTGGTGTTAGTCTTCAAGTCTATGTTCCTTACCTTTTTCTCACTTGACTCTAGTTCATTTAGTCTTTGCATCCCAATCTCATGCTCCCTAAGCTTGCTAAACAATGCAGCTATAGTCAAAGTGGATACATCTCTTATTTATGAGATAGTCGTGACCTTTGGTTGCCAAGATCTATTAAGACATTTTAACACCTCGATGTTTAACTCTTCTTTGTCAAATTCCTTACCCAAACCTATGAGATGGTTTACTATGTGAGTAAATCTCTTTTGCACATCCGCTATAGATTCTCCTTGTTTCATCTTGAATAGCTCATACTCTTGAATCAAGACATGTTTCCTTGCTCTATTAACATCATTGCTTCCTTCATGAGTCACTTCAAGAATCTCCCATATTTTCTTGGCACTCTTGCATTGTGAAACACGAAAAAACTCATCCATGTTGAGAGACGAAGTGAGGATATTTTTTGCATTGCAATCATATTGAGTTCTCCTCCTTTCTTCTTTAGTCCATTGAGTCCATGGCTTATCAACCTGCACATTTTGAACAATATGCTTAGGAGTATATGGTTCATTTATGATTGCATCCTATATCCCTTGATCTATTGATTTAATACGGATTTTCATCCTAATTTTCCAAAATTGGTAATTAATGCCACTAAAGATAAGGGGGTCTATGAATTAAGGCACCTTCAGCAAAGGGTAACTTGTTTTCAGCCATTTCAAGTAGTTCAAAAACAGATTTAGGACCTTACTTGAGCAAATTTCAAGTACCTAGCTCTAGATACCAATTGTTAGTTTTGAAATGGTTGAAATGCCAATAAGGGAAAGGGGGGTTGAATTGGCTAGTTAAAAATTTAGGCTATCTTTGAAACCTAAAAACCACCTTTAATTGAATCAATTGGATCACCAATTTAGGATGCAAAAGCTACTGCACAATATGCTTTCAATCGGTTTAAAACAAAGTTAATCAATTGATTTTACTAAATAGATTTTGTTTTGGTATAATCAACCGATTGAAACAGAAAAACAGTCTACTGAAATACTGGGAAAAATGCAGAAATGCATATTCGAGTTTTAAACCAAGCACAGTGCACAAGAATGATCAAGACATGTTCTAAATAATTATGTAAACATGCTCAATGCTGTAGATGTCATGAAAACATGCAAGAACACGAAAAAGATGATTAAAACTCAAGTTCTTTAAACTTTAAATGATTATGCAAGAGAGAAGGGTTAGAGAAAAGGTGAGATCACAAGATTTTTATAGTGGTTCACTCAAACCTTAGTTTCATCCAATTTGTCAAGGCAACTTGAGCTTGACTTTCCACTATTTCAAAAGATTTACAAAGTATCCACCCTTACAGTTTCAAAATATGCAAAAATCACACAAAAGACTCTTGAATCACGCAAAAATCACACCAGCATAGCAAGAACCCTCTTGCAGACCTAGAAAACCACCAAGCACACACACAAAACTTGAGAAAGATCAAACCTCAACCGTAGCACAACCTAGCCTATCACAAACCACTTTCTCCAAGCTTTAAACCAAGTCAAAAGCTCCAAGAATTGATCCAAGATCAATCTTCAACTGTTGTAGTCTGAATGATCATGAAAGAGAGAGTTCTACGACTTTCCAGAACAATTTTCCGCTAAAAAATTATCAGAATACCTCTCTTTCGAAAATCATAGCTCTTATAGTTAAATTGTTACGAAATTTAACAGGTTGATTTCCAAATCAATCGGTTGATTTCACTTGACTTAAGTGAAATCAGTCAATTAAAAAATAAATCAACTAATTGAATTAGATGTAGTTTAAGACTACTACAACTAACCTTTTAACCTGTTTAAAAACCATTCAACAGATTAAAAGAGACATTTTAACCTATTGAAAAATCATTCAACAGATTAAAAAATACACCAAAGACCAAATACATCAAATTAATGCTACAAGGTCTACAATATGAATTATAAACATCAAATACACTTTCTTAATGATGTAACCATGTGGAGAGCACACATTCCAGCCTTGGTCAGCATGAATACCATCAAGTCTCCTTTCCTTCATCAATGTAGGCTTCATTCCAATGGTAATAGCTTCAAGGTAGTTCAAAAGGGCTTCATCAAATCTTCATAAAATATTCAAGAGACATACCACCTTAGCTTCACATGTTAACATTCTCCCCTTGATTTGATGAAGCCAAACTCTATCTTCTTCTATCTTCCATAGCAAATTGCTTCCACTGGTTGGATACCATTAAGTTGATGAAGTGACACCTAAACTTAAAACTTGTGAGCCTGAAAAACATTTACCGTAGCAATACATACAAGCTAGCAAACACACAAATATGCAATGTTCCCCCTATCAATAATATGGGTTCAAATTCAGATTTGATTTTAATTCCAACTTTAATGCTTCTATTTTAGTCCAATTTGATCAATTTGCTCTTTATCAATTTTTCTCCCCCTTTGGATTCATCAAAAAGAACAAAGAAATTATTTCATTCTAACCTCAAAATTTATAATGAAATTACATTGGAATCAACCCAAGAAGTTTAGTAACCCATAGAATGCAAAAGTAAAATAAAAATAGAAAGAAGAATAGCAAGAAAAAAGGAAATAAAATTAGTTCCCCCTAAGGGTTCCAAAATTCCGAAGTCCAGAGCTTCTTTTTGTTCTACTCCCTTGGTCTCTTTATATTGGACTTGGATTGGGCTTTTTGTTTGCTAAAACCTCTCAAATATCTTCTAAAATAAAGATAAATATTTATCTTTATAGTGATTTTGAAAATATTTGGAGAGATAGTTAGTTTTAAAAATATTTAACAAATATAGTTGGTTAATAATTTATGATATAATTAAATAAATTAATTATTTAAAGATATCTGAAAATTTTTTACCAAATAATATTTGCATTAATTTTCTAAATAAGCCATTTTCAGATTTGATAGTCCAAAATTGCAGAGACATCCAAAAATATCCATATTTGTAGTTTAACCCCTTTTGTTTGACTAACTTTGACCAGAATTTGTCCAGAGTTGATTGCTTTGACCAACTTTGACCAGTTTTGACCATTTCAGTGTCCATTGAGAGACTGCCATGTGTTAGAGTACTCTTTCTCCCAAATTAGATTTCTCTTTCCTCGATTAGGGTTTTGTTGCGTTTCAAGGTGCAGGTGCGGTCTGGTGTTTGATGGTGTTGGCGTTGCTGGTTGAAGGATGAAGATGAGCGTGGTGGCTACATTTTCACATATTTGATGGTGGTCGTTGTTTGCTACGTCAAAGGAGTGCAGATGATCGAACGTTGTAGGCGCGTCGCGAGGTTCGTGATGGCTTCTTTTCCGTTCTGCATCTGATGCGAAAATGGTGATGTTGCAGATCTGCATTGGTGGAAGGCGCGATGTGATGCTTGAACGAAGGCTACAGGTGTGTTCTCACAGTGTAGATCTGGTCATGCGTTCGTGAATGGTGCACAATGGCGGCAGTGAGACGGAGGTTGACAATGGTGCTAGGTCTGCTCCGGTGAGTTGTAGGCATGGACTGGTGCAAATTTGTGATGGTTAAAACGCGACGTTTTGAAGCATCTTCAGATCTGTGATTGGATAAAACTCGCGTGTAGATTCGTGATCTTGCTTTGTCTCCTTGTATGCGTGATATCAGCGTGGTTGGCTTGTGTGAAGATGATACCGCCACAAGCGAGATTGTTGACGGTAATTTTCATGAACGCGGTGGATGCCATGGTGGAAGAAGAGAAATTAGGGTTTCTCATAGGAGAGATGAAGATGATGATGTGGCACCATTTGGTTGGCTGAATTATTAGTTGTTGGATCATGACACATGTCATTCTTTGATTGGTCAGTCTAATAAGTGGAGGATTGCCACATGGCATGATCTGAGTGCCTCTTAGTTTATGAGTGGAAAAAGGAGTGAAAATAGACAAAGTCAGGGGTGTAGAAGTAGGTTTTCTGTAGCCTATTTGGAAATAGGGGAGTGTAAAAGTAATGTATGGGGTGCAAAAGGGATTTTTCCAGAACTTGCTAATTTTAGCCTTATTTAAAGGTGGTTTGTAACTTCAATCAATTTATTTTCCCAACCTTGAATGAGCTTAATCTTAACTTAAGCTGCATCAATAAACGTTAAAATATCCAAAAATAAATTATTCAACTAAAAATCACTTTTTAAGACATTTTTATCACATAAGCTCAAATAGCCTAATTATCAGAATTGTTAATTAAATCACTCTTTAAGCACACAAATTCAATTAAATACCCAGAATTAAACATTAAATGAGGGCACAAATGCACACTCATCAAGGATACTCTCACAATGGTTGAACATAGTGTTTATTAAACTTAAAAATGATCAACCCTTTTACATGTAGTAGAATATCCCTTATGTAGAAATGTTTAAGGGTCTGAACAAAAAGCATAAGTTCCAAAGGATCACTAAGTAAATAAGAAAGCCTACAATCTGGAAGGTAGGTTAAAATGGTGCAACATCATGGCCTCCAAGGATGATTCCCAGCCACGACAAGTGGTCCTATGTTCTAGATGTTTCTAGAACCCTTCAAGGTGGATTCTTGACCAAGTCATGTGTCCCCTCATTCTAGATGTTTCTAGAATGTTTTGCTCCTTCTCGCTCTTCCACAATGACTCCTCCTCATCTATGCTCTCTATTTACACCACCTATCCATGGCTTCTTAAGATTTTAATTATCCTACAAAACAAGTAAATATGGATTAGCATGTTGGCTTAAGTTAAGTTAATCTTAAGTCAAAAAAGTCAAACTTAGGCAAAGATCAACTGTAAGACCCCAGAAATTTAATTAAATAATTAATTAATTAATAAATGCGGGTAGTGGGAGCCCTTATGACAATTAATGTTAGCTTTTATGACGTGGAAAAGTACTAGCTCAAGTGGTTGAGAGTACTTAGTGGTGTTGAAAGGACTTGGGTTCGAGTCCTATGTGTGCTAATTGTGTGTTATTTTAATTTCTTATTATTTTAATAATAAATGCTTGGACATGATGAGTGATAATACAATCCTAGATTTATATGAATTATCACGAAACATGAATTGGTTGTGTGCTTACTTTGAAATTTGATGTTGGCTGTGTGCTTACTTTGAAATTTGATGGTTGTGTGTTCAAACCTTGGCTAGTGCATTATGGTTCTTTTATAGCACTCTGTAAGGGAAGCCAAAAAGGTGAGGGCTGAGTAGTTACCTAACATGAAATCACAAGTTAATGCCTTTAATGATCATTTTCATTTTTTGGCAATCAATGGACTTAATTCTTAGGTTAGGAATTGGTTAGAAAGAAAGAGAGTGTGGTTTGTGAGTGTTAATTCGTGGGGACTCCTAGTGAGGTTTTTCAGAGCATGAAGATGTGATCAAAGGAGATTGTGGAAAGGATAGGAAGAGTCTTGATGAGTCCATCTTCAAGAGTAAGGAAGCCAAGGAGAAGCCATGCGAAATTGATGAAGCTTCTATGGAGAATGATGAAGGTGCGAAAGTTAGAAGATGAGAGGAGAAGTGATGCGGCAATGGTGTTTGGAGGAGCTCTCAAGTGACGTTGGGCCAACACTCAAGGAAGGGGGCTAGAGGAAACCAAGAAGGAGAACTCTAGCCTAAGTTGATTCACAAAAAGAGAGGAGTCTGGAGTCATCTCAACAGAGTTTCTCTACTATATTCATGAATAAAAATACAAGGGTCCTAAGCTCTCTATTTATAGTAGAAAAGGATAGCCAAGTGGTCTAGAAAAATGGAGGGAAAAAGGATCTAGAATGTGGTATTTGGAGCCAAAAAGAGAGCATGAGGCAAGTGTGACTTGCCACCTAAGCAAGTCACAAGGGACTTGCTTCTAGGCGCATAAGAGAAGCTTGGTGACCAAGCTTAGAGCAAGAAGGATCTAGATCCTCTAACAAATGCGCTCTCTCTCTTGTTGGGCCAATTTCAAGCCCAACTCTTCTTTGGTCCAATTCTCTTCAAAGCCCAAAAACCCTCAAAGGCCCAATATATGGCCCAAACAAAAACCCTATTCTACAAAGCCCAAAATACAAGGCCCAAAAATAAACCCTATTCTAATATTTACAAACAAAGAGTCTTAGGCTAGGTCTTCACATCTTCCTTGGCCCATGTAAAGTTCATCTTGGGCCTTGTATGTGCATTGGAGGCCCATTCCTCTTATATCCTCCTAGCCATTGCTCTTGTTGTGGGTCCCTTGGTTAGAGGCATCTCATCATCCCCTCCCTCTTGAGAAGGATTTGTCCTCAAATCTGAAACTTCTGCCTCATCATTTGTACCACTTGCAAAAGGTATTAAGTCAACAACATTAAAGGTGGCATGTACATCATATTCCTCAGGCAACTCTAGCATATATGCATTATCCTTGACTCTTTTAAGCACTTTAAAGGGACCATCACCTCGAGGGCTAAGTTTAGACTTCCTTTTCTTAGGAAATCTATCTTTTCTAAGGTGTAGCCACACCCAATCCACTTCTTCAAAAATCATTTCCCTCTTCCCCTTATTGTTGTTCTTAGCATACCTCTCAGTTTGTTGTTGGATTTGTCTTTTAATCCTCTCATGCATTTTCTTAACAAAATCAGATTTTGCCACCCCTTCTTTATGAATGAAATCAAAAGATGTAGGAAGTTGTAACAAATCCATAGGAGTGAGAGGATTAAAGCTATAAACAGCTTCCAATGGAGAGATCTTAGTAGTCCTATGAACTACTCTATTGTAGGCAAACTCAATATGGGGAAGGTATTCATTCCAAGATTTGTGGTTTCCTTTCAAAATTGCCTTTAGCATAGTAGACATAGATCTATTAACAACTTCAGTTTGTCCATCAGTTTATGGGTGACATGAAGTAGAGAAATTAAATTTAGTTCCTAGCCTTGACCAAAGAGTTTTCCAAAAATGGCTAAGGAACTTAGTATCTCTATCAGAAACTATGGTGCGGGGTATACCATGAAGCTTGACCACATCTCTAAAGAAAAGTCGAGCAATGTTGCTAGCATCATCCACTTTGTGGCAGGGTATAAAGTGTGTCATTTTGCTAAAACGATCTACCACCACAAAAATGGAATAAAAACCCCTTTGTGTTCTTGGGAGTCCTAAGACAAAATCCATACTTATATCTTCCCAAGGGGCTGAAGCAACAGGCAAGGGGGTGTATAATCCATGAGGCATTGTTTTAGACTTAGATTGTAAGC
>Ga0214543_1009482_pt1 | contig 15092 bp, 9 predicted proteins | sample CNSS2metaG_FD_160094 | JGI IMG/M metagenome (GOLD analysis project Ga0214543, IMG submission 160094) | Root nodule microbial communities from cowpea collected in UCLA plant growth center, Los Angeles, California, USA - CNSS2 | ecosystem: Host-associated > Plants > Roots > Nodule | place: USA...
TGAAGTTTTTTGTTTGGGTCGCCAGATTTCGAAAGGAACTTGATTTACTTGCTCACTCGCTCCTCACTGAGCTTAATTACCTTGCTCAAGACGCTCCAAAATTCTCTTGTTCTTTTTTTTTTTTTTGATCTTGGAGGATGGAGGACGAGATCGTGAAATCCAAGAGGATATGGGCTCATCTGGTCCATACACAATTCAGCCTGGCCCATACAAATTGGGTTCCCTTATTCGGCGATTCGCTAAAGGTTTTTGTTCCTGAAGCTCTCCATATGTTTCTTTCTGCATCCTATATTAAAAAAAAAAGACTTTTTTATTTTTATATTGTGTAATTTAAAAATTAAAAATAATTTTAATTATACAATTCAAAAATAAAAAATATTTTTGAATTAAAATTACAAATTATTTTTTTCTCAAAAAAATAAATCGAAAGTCATTGTCAACTTCAGATTCTACAATCCATAAAGAACATAGTAAAAAGAAAATTAATATGTAATTTTTCAAGTATATATATAATTTATAGAATAATTAATGTTAAAAAATTTAGTATCACTTACTCCACTTGAAAGAAATTTTCAAAATTAAAGCTAAAAAATACTTATTTAAAAGGACTATAAATGTTTCAATAAAGGTTAAACAGATTGACAATATTATCTATTAAAAAATAAATATTAAATAAAATTAACTACAATAATTTAAGAGCTAATTTTATATAAAAAAACTCAAAAAATAATTTTAAATAAATAGAATTGTGATACAGTTTAACAAATTATTTTTTTAGTAAATTGATAAGACTTATTTTATTCGTCATATATCATTGAGCCGCACCCCACGTAACCGTTTTACACGTTTATTCCATTAAATAATATCTCTAATACCAAAAAATTATATAAATGTTTAATGCAACAATAGATGTTTCATAAATTCATAGTCTCATCCTTTTTTTCTTTTTAAACTTTTCCTAGTGAACCTCTGGTCTGTTTAATCTTCAAACTATTTTTTCACAGCGTTAATCTTGTGTTTGTTTGATTGTAATTAGTGAAGAAAAGAACGGAAAGGAATAAAATATGACTGGAATACAGACATCATGTATGAAGCCCAAAATGCTTTGTTGCATTTGATGCATAACAAAATAAAGCTACGTACTGAATTTTAAGTTTAGTTTTTCAGAGTTTAATCTAATTCGCTTTAAAAAGAAAAGTTTAATTTAATTCAAATATAATGCGTAAAAGAATTTCTATTGTCAAAAAAATATACACAGTACTCCGAATATTGTTATATAAATTAACACGTTAATGTAAACTTAAATGAAAAAAGGTTTTATATTTTTTATTGATTTTCTTAATTACACAAAATTTTTGTGGTAGATCCATGGACAATGAAAAGATCTTTATAATGGTGCAATGAATTATGTAGATAGGCAGCTATGGATAACGGAGCTGTGAAATCATGAAGACTTTGAATCTTTACAACTACTTGATTGACCCAGGAATAAAATATCCAACCGTCATCTATATTTAAGGATCCTAACTACTAATAACGAGTGCGTAGTTACCCACCATCCGCATCAGTCAACAGGAACAAGAAAAAATGTCGAATGTCACTCATGATATTTACTTATCCACCATGCTCTTGACTTGCGAGTTATCTTATAAAGAGTTTCATCGGTTAATTTAATTTCTCTCGACCTTCTATTGGGAGTTATATTTTATTTTTGTAACCCAAATCAAATATTTTTTGCTGGCTTGGTACCAAAAGAAAATGATGAGAAGGAAAATGGTTTTGTTTAACCATATCCAAATCGACGTGTAGTCGAGTAATGATGGTGCCAAAAGCGCCAACATTTGGAAAAATTGAGGTCCAAGATGTATAATAGCGACTCGATTTTGCTTTGTTGGATGGATAGACAACGGAGCCACTTGGATGAGTGGTGTGGACTATTACGTTTTTGTTTGTGAGTGAAAAACACCAGCCGTATAATGCAGACTTGAACTTGTTGAGTAGACGAAAGAATCTGGTTCCAAATTTTGTCGGCTATTTTTGGTCTGGCATGTGAATCTGCATGTGCTTAAAACTAGACATCAAAAGGAAACAACAGAATCTGACTAATTTTCATGAATTGCCACTGTCTTTCCTTGTCTACCTATCCTGCAAAGCAACCACTTCATCTTTCACTTTTTCAAGTAACAACTACTTGCAATTTTAGAATACGCGGGTAACACGAGTAATTAATTTCTTGCCAACACGTTGTAGCTTGATTAAGTAACACGTTGATCGATGAGGATTCAGCTAATGTTGGTCCACCAATGACGTCTTGAAAGGGCGAAGCAAACCAATTTTTTACTTCACTCGATTGCGACTACCGGCAGAATTGGAACAATATTTATGCAAGTCTTACCTATTTTTTTGTTAGCCCAACCAAACAATCAAGAAGACCCATTGCTTAAGTTGAAAACAAAAACAATTAAAATGTTCTAAATATTAATTAATCTTTCGGTGATATTCTTCCACAAGCAAGGACTGATAAGAACGTATGGTTTAAATTTTGAAATCAATGAATAAAGAATCATCTAATGTGTGTAATGATGTGCCACTAAGCATGTCCCTCGCCCTATACAATTGTCCCCCATGATTAATAATGAATCATATTAATAATTCATTTAAGGCTAATTAGGCTGTATGTTCCCAAGAGTAACAAGCGAGCAGGGAACAAGAACAGCACAAACAAATGAATATGCTGGGATGTAACAAGCCTCTTGAACCTTTTCAGGGACTGTCTCCCTGTTTGTATCATGCCAGAGAAGGGTGACTGGCGTTGGCCTACGTTGATTGATATCATGGACCTTCCAGCACCAATGCTGGTATCCATTCCACGTGCTAACACAAGAGGCCACCACACCTTCCGTCGTTGCTCCCTCTTGACCTTACGGATCTGGTTAAGTTCCTGGCGAATCACAGTTCTCACACACTTTAAGTAGGAGTTCATGTCATGATCTCTTTGGATACTTCCTCCGGATCCATAAGCAGAACGGTCACTTAATATCTCAAGTGGGTGGGGTGAGTTCAAGAACACCGTCTGAGCAGCTCGGAGCTGCTTGTCTGTGTCCTTGGATTCTGACAAAGGGCAACACAAAAGATATAGACCACTGCCTGAAGGCAGGAGATGATGGCTTGGTGAAAATTTCTCATCTGGCTGCAGAATCAGTAGATTACCCATTGGTGTATATAGTACCTTCTGCAGCAAACATTCACAAACAAGTTCGTCAGATTTCAAATTAAACAAATTTCTTTATCTACATTAGAATACTTGGATAACCAGAACTTTACCTGTTTATTGAGACAAGGATGACTACGGAAGTTCCCATTGACAGCCTTCAACAGTTCTGCAACGTGGTTAGGGTAATTGCAAGAAAATGCTCGAGGAACAATGTCTCTGTGCATTGTAATTGCTTGAACATGACTCCTAGGCAAACCTAATTTTTCTAGCAGACTATCCCCACCACACATGATGGATGGAGAACCAAATGTTACCACGGGAAGTAGAGAGGACACGGGCACTTCCTGCCTAATCAACAGCATGAGATTTACTAGTAATGCCAGGCTTCCACCAAGAGAATGCCCAGTGAAACGAAAAGTTGCACGAGAACCTCGAGATTTTAGATGAGCATGTACTTCTGGCAACATCTGCTCATACATCCCTTTAGCAGCCTCGTATATACCTCTGTGCACAAGAACGTCTAACCCCTGGGGAAAAAAAGCACAATATTATGTCAATTTTAGGATAGATAGTTGGTAGCAGGCATTAACAAAGATTCAAAAGTATTTATTTATAACCATTAAAAAATGAAAATCTCCTTTAACAAGCAGAATGACAGTCAGCAATATTGACAATTACCTCAAATTTAATCGGTTCAAAAAGCAGGTTTGCTTGCCAAGATGCCATTGTCTCTGAACCCTACATGTTTATTGAAAATAAAATAGTGAGAAAGATTGACAGGGAATTTCGAATACTCTAAATTATAATCTGCTATATATCATGCAGATAAATAATGGGAACCACAATAATAATTATTTTATCATATTTGAGCTCATAAATTCTCCCAAATTACTGAAAACTTTCAAACTACAACCAAAAAGTACAATTGTAGAGGAAAAAATTTCCTACCTGAATAACAAAGAATCTTGCACCACTCTCGTCATCATCACAGACAAACCATTCACAAGGTGATGAACGTGCAGAGTTTAAATCATCAGCGACAGCCTGCTTTACTTCCTCCTTCGCCGCAACCACTGCTGTCACTGAATCGGTTGTGGCCATCAAAGATGACACCTCTGAGTTTATTAAGTTACTGTCTAGGCTCTCATTGCTTCCATCAAGTGAAGCTTCACCAGTCACTGCATTTGAGGATTTGAATGGAAATATGCTCCTAGTCTGAGAATGCAGATATGTGGCAGCAGAGGCGGCAATGTTATAAGCAGCAGTTGCACTTATGTTGTACCCACTGTGCTTCGGATCCTCTCTTTTTCCTTCTTCTTTTTCCTCTTCTTCCTTCTCGTCAGTTTCAACTTTCTGGGTATCTTTTTCAGCTATTGCTGCCAATTCCTTCTTCTCTATTGATGAAGTTACAAGGCGCAAACCATAATGTTTTAAGAGTTTCCCGGGCTATATTTTCAAAGCCAAAATATAAATTAGTGTTCTATATTCATTTTGTGGAAAATCAAAGTCCTAGAGTTATCAATCAATTCCAGAACATGCTATTTTAATAATGAAAAAAAAAAACAATAACAGAGCTTTACGGATAAATGTTCTAGTTAGAGTTATAAAATGATATTTAGACTTAGGTAAATGGTAAAATAACACAGTCCCAATCTACATCTCTCCTCGCAGAACCATACGGCCAACAACAATGATCAATCAGATGACACAAATAGAGTAGTCCATAGCTAAATGAAACGTGTATCGTAACTAGGCACTTCCATTCCAGATGAATGCTTCATGCAGTTTAAAATTAAACCTTCCACGAGGTTTTTGAAAAGTTAGAGAAATCATAACACACAAAAAATCTTCAAGCGAGAAAAGCGTGCTAGATCCAGATCAGATAGATCTGAGGTACAAAAATCTATGAATCACTCAAAACAATCAAAAAACAGAAACAAAAACTAAAAGAAGTATGAAAGAGACCTAAAACCTACGATTTACCAAAATTAAAAACAGAACACAAAAAGAATGATCTAAAGCCTCGCACCTTGATTTTCGGTATATCGTAAGCCAAGTTCCCCAAGTGTGACATCTGAGCATACAACCTAGCTTCGGCTAACGATACCCTTCGGAGCATTCTGGAAAAGGAGCCTCTATCGAATTCAGCCTCTTCTGCGTCACCGTATCCATCATCTTCCCCAACTCCGCAAGCATCGCATTCACACAGTTCCTCCCCGTCGTAATTGCATTGAGTCTGATCATTAACCGCGACCTCCTCTTCATCGCGCTGTTTCCCCTCCCACACGGACTTCACGCGCAAAATCTTCAAAACCCAGTTTCCGCGTTCCGTTCCGTCACCCTCGCCGTCATCCCTAACGGCCTTCGCTTCCGCGTTATCCGCCAAAACGGCGTCGTCAAGGGCGAGCCCTTTGTGCTTGCTGTTGTTCCCCCGATGCCAGAGAGATTCCAAAGGATACCGAAAGGAAAACCTCGAAAACAACGACCTTTGCGGCGGTTTATCCCCAGCGGAACGCCCCACCGTGCTCACCTGAGAAGGATTGGCACGTGCGTCCAGCGACCCACCAATAGAGATCGTGGGAAGCATCCCAGATTTTAAACACACAGCCTCCATTCCTTTCTGGACAAACACACAATGTTCACAACAACGACGATTTCTTCTCTGTATTTATTTATTTATTTCTTCAACTTCAAACGTTATGCAGTTTGCTTAATGCTTCACTGTTGTTTATTGTTCTTGAAATCGCGAGAAAGAGAGGCCCAAAGAAATAGGAGGGAGCATTTAAAGAAGGCAGAGGAGAAAAAGGCGCAAATAATATAAAAAAATAAAAAATAAAAACAGGTGACCAAACTTCTCACAATTAAACTTGGTTACGTGATGAGGGCTGAAACGACAACGTATCTTGGTCTTGATAGACAAATTAGTATTCTCTGGAGGCGACGGCGTCGTTTCAGAAGGAAGGGGTTTCGCGTTTGGTTTGGGAACTGCGCTGTGTGTCTGGCAAGTTCGCAGAAAAAGCGCGTGAATCTCTGACAGCTCCAAACTTTTAGATCAAAGTGCCACGTCACACGTGTTGATGCGGTGCACGCGTACATATCCGGTGACGTGTCGGTAAATCATGGAAAACTTTGCTTCCCATGGGTTGTGTTCTGGAGGATTGTACTGTGCGTCACGGGTATTATCGGTTGCTACTAAACGCCACACCATACCACGCCCGTCACATTAACATTCTCCTTTTTCAAAACGCATATTTTCAACGATGGTAATCTACAAGTCAATTTTCATTTTAGCATCTCTTTCATTTTGATTCTAATATAGATATCCGATCTTTCCAGAAAATATTTTTTTTCTTCACATTTTAATTGTCTTCTGCTTAAGTTAAATTATTTGAAATGTTTACAGTAATAAATCAATCATGTCCACTATAAAATTTAATCACGATGATAGGATAAAATTATATGAAAATTTCGTAAAAAGTATTTAATATTTTATATTGATATATATAGAGAGAGAAAAACGGTCTTATTATATTTATATTTTTTTTATACCTGAAACAATTTTCTTTTCATCTAAAAGCAATTCTATTTAAAAATTTGAAAAAAAAAAACACTTAAGTATCTTTATTAACAATATAAAAATAATACTGTTAAAACGTCTCTTAAAAACAATAAAAAAACATTGAATTTTGTTGATTGTGAATGTTAATTAAATTATGATTTTGATAATTATTAATTCAGTTTTATTTTATTTATAGAACGTCTATAAATATTATATATCTACAATTAATAATTGATTTGATATAAAATAAGGTTAAACATAATTAAATAATTAAATAATTATATTTTAATGTTATTAAAAATTAAAATATAATTGACGTAAATTCTAAAAGACATTTTTATTTTTATAAAATCTGTTATATAAATTTATATTATTTTAATTAATAAAATTAACTATTTCAATTTTTAATATAAAAATATAAAAATTAAATATCATTAATTGTACCTAAACGATGCATTTAGAATACTAGTATTTTCCTAGTTAAATAAGTGCCATAAATATCATATTTGTTTTTCTCGTAAACAGTGATCACTATCGCTTGATAGAAACATAAGCTAATAAATGTTAAACAATGCATAAATAGTGGTAATAATTGATTGCTATTGAAATTAGTACGTGAATTAAGATTTGCATTTAAACATTTTAAGTAAAAAGGTGCTTCTAAAATAATTTATTTATTAAAATGTTTTAAAATAAATTATTTTATGTAGTTATAATAAAAGAATTTATATCTGAAGTAAAGGATTATTATAGGATGATATTAAAAGATGTTTTTTATTGCATAACAATTAAAAATTATAAGGTAATTGTACTATGTTTCTAAAATCTTAATCAACCCAGTGAAAAAAGTTTGCATAAAAGGATTGATCAAGCGGGAAATGCATTTTTGGAGGGATATTTGTTTTAGTGGTAAATGAAATCGTTTCGTTCGTGAGGTAAGGAAGAAGGGGAAAAAAGTTCATTCAAAATTGATTGCGAGGAGGTTTATGATTCAATGAGTTAGAATTTCTTTCCATATATATTCAAAAGATTAATATTTTGTAATAAGTGGATTAAATGAACAAGTCAATATTTAAAATTAAATTTGTTGTCAATTTTTGCTGATGAGAAATTTAGTAAGAATGTGAATTTTATTGACTTTGATTATATTTATCAAATTAGAAGAAGCTAGAGGCAGACTTTTAATAAATATTTTTGGAGAAACTAAAATAAATATACAGAACTTTTAAGGCGTTACGTATATAAAATATATTATAATTAAAATAAATTATTTCCTTTTTATATATTAATTTATTTACAATAAAAAATTAAGGAGGCGAAAGCCCCTCAAACTATGAAAAAGTTCCGTCAACTGAAAGAGGGACCAAGTGATTTGATTAGAAAGACACTTAGAGAAAAACAATTATATGATAAATAATTTTCAAGCTAAGGTTTTGTTAATAAAATCCTACCTATAAATAATAACAATAGAAGCTTATAAAACAAATGAATTAATTGTTAGAATGTCAAATTTAGGGGATTAAATATTACAGTGTATTTCATTCAATATTCCATTTATAGAAATGTAATAGTGCTGACTTTCCGTTCTGATACTTCAGAGACCAAAACCCATTGAAAAACATAGCATAACATTAAATTTTCCATAACTATATTAATTGAGGAAGTAGTTAGAGAGCTGGACTTTACATCAGCAAAAACGGTTGTCACAAACTTATTTATTCCAATGAAGCCTAACAATAACCTCAACACTCCAACCAGGAAAAAAAAAACGACATTTATTAGCTTTTTTAAGATTATATTGAATTATAAAGATATAATTTAAATACTGATTTGATGATATTATTAGTTCTGTTTTTTAATTTTTTTTATAATATTTTTTTTAATATGGTATTAATATTTGTCAATTTCATTCAATTTGATCATTTTCTATTAGTGCAATTAAAATAATTAATGAATTGTGAACATTAATTAACATTAGAGATAATAAAGCCATCAGTCCAACTCGTTTTATCTGCCTCGTAATTTAATATTAGGTTTACTTTTCTGGCCTGCCCCACCCGTGGATTGGCCGTACGGACTCGCAGGCTGATCTGCATTTGTGATGAGCAAATTTTTTTTTTTGTGATGAGCAAGATAATTTTTTTTTAGTTTTTCATACTAATTGATATTTATTTTCTATTGAAATAATCCAAATTAGTTTACCTAATCAAAGACAAAAAACAATAGCAACAAAAATTATAGCTAAAGTACAATAGCAACATGTCACTTTACAAGACAGGTACCTAAAAAAGCATAAAAAAATATTTCATATTCAAAAACTAAAATTATTATCTTATATACAATGACTATACGTAGTAATAATAATAATAATAAATAAATAAATAAATAAATAAATAATAAAATGAACTTATAGAAACAACGAGATTAATGATGTGAAAATTAAAAAATGAGAATATTTAATTTTGTAAGCAGATCAACGGGCCAGCCCGCCCCACCCGCACCTCCTTTAGCCTGCATGGGCTGTGAGCTTGTGCGGGGCGGGGCAGCGGGTTCAACATCCCAGCCCACCATGCGGTTTTTTATGCGGGTCTATAGGTTAGTTTGTTTGGCCCGCCCCAAATTACCATCCCTATCTAACTCATGTCATTCCATGGTTTTTTTGTTTTTTATTGATATTTTTTATTTCATTTTTATTTCTTTTACTTTAAAAATATATATGTCCACGTGTCAAGCCAATATCATGCCACGTGTCAGGATCACTTCTTTATATTTAATTTGGTCCTAATATTAATTATTATTTTTTATTTAGTCACAATTTTTTTTTGGGTTTAATCATGCCTTTGGTCCCTATTTTCGTAGCAAAATCTCAATTTGGTTCCTTTATTTTTTTCATCTCAATTTGGTCCCTATTTTGGAAATTTGATTTCAATAATGTAGTCATTTCCATTAGTGGTATAGTAACAATATTAAATGTGGTGCCACGTGTCAGTTCCTCGATTTTTTGATTTTTTTTTTATTTTTTGAATTTTTTTTTGAAATAAAAAAATAAAAATTGCCACGTGTCAAGCTGTCATCGTGCCATGTGGCAATGACAGAGTGATGTGGCAATGACAATTACATGGTTTTTTTGTTTTTTATTGATATTTTTTTATTTCATTTTTATTTCTTTTACTTTAAAAATATATATGTCCACGTGTCAAGCCAATATCATGCCACGTGTTAGGATCACTTCTTTATATTCAATTTGGTCCTAATATTAATTATTATTATTTATTTGGTCACAATTTTTTTTTGGGTTTAATCATGCCTTTGGTCCCTATTTTCGTAGCAAAATTTCAATTTGGTTCCTTTATTTTTTTCATCTCAATTTGGTCCCTATTTTGGAAATTTGATCTCAATAACGTAGTCATTTCCGTTAGTGGTATAGTAACAACATTAAATGTGGTGCCACGTGTCAGTTCCTCGATTTTTTGATTTTTTTTTTTATTTTTTGAATTTTTTTTTTGAAATAAAAAAAATAAAAATTGTCGTGTCAAGCTATCATCGTGTCATGTGGCAATGACAGAGTGATGTGGCAATGACAATTACACGTGTCACTTATGTCATTTCCACTTTCTCAATTTGGTTTTAGTCCCAGTTTTTGTAAAAATTTAACAATTTTGTTCCTCTCCAAATTGAAATCAAATTTAGTTTTTATATAAATGTATACAAATACTTTTATCAAAATTGACGTAAATATTTTTAACAAAATTAAGTTTATTTAATTAATATTTTACATTGAACTTTATTTAAAATTGTTTTAAAGTTGTTAATAGAAAATAATATTAATAAAAAAATTCATAAATTAATTAGTTCATGTAACAATAAAAAACATATAAATTTAAAATTTGAAAACAATTTTAAGTGAAGTTGAATGTGAAACACAAATTTAAATAAACTTAACTATGTTAAAAATATATAATAAAAATATCAAATTTAAGAAAAATATTTGTATAACATTTATATAAAAATGAATTTTGTTTCAATTTGGAGAGGGACGAAATTACACTATTTTTACAAAATAGGGACTAAATTGAGACAAAAATTAGAATACAGAGACCAAATTGAGACTGAGAAAATGAACTTGGCATAATACTGACAGTTGTCATTGTCACTACCACGTTATTCTATCATTGTCACGTGGTACGATGACAACTTGACACATGGCAAATTTTTTTATTTAAAAAAAATTCAAAATAAATAAAAATTCAAAAAAATAAAAAATATAAAAAATTCAAAAATCGAGGAACTGACACGTGGCACTCTATTTAACGTTGTTACTGTACCACTAATAGAAAGAATTACATTGAGATCAAATCTCCAAAATAAAGATCAAATTGAGATGAAAGAAAATAAAGGGACCAAATTGAGATTTTGCTATGAAAAAAGGGACCAAAGACATGATTAAACATTTTTTTTAAATTGATCAATTTTTTTCTTTCCAAATTGATATGAAATTTAATTTTTATATAAATATTATACTGATATTCTTATTAAAATTCACATGTTTATTAAATAATTTTTGTTTACTGATAGAATTGGTTTAAAATTAGAATACAAATTTTAAAACTAGAAAATAACACCATTGGTATGAAAATTCAATAATTAAAAACTGCGTAAAGTATTAAAAATACATCAACATTATATTAATCAATTATATTACTTTGTATTATTTTTTACCTCTTTAAATTTTAAGTCAATGGTGTTATTTTCTACTTATAAAATTTTTATTTTAATTTTAAACCAACTATAACTCTAAATTAAAAGTATTTAATAAAAATATGGATTTTAATAAGAATATCAGTATAAAATTTATATATAAAAAAAAATTGATCTCAATTTATAGAGGGACAAAATTGCTCAATTTTAAAAAAATGAGACAAAATGAAAAAAAAAATAACATCAAGACCAAATTCAATACAAAAAAGGTTAAAATACACGTTTTTTTACCAAAATCTCAAATAGATCCCTAGATTTTTTTTATATTTTTTTAGTCTTAACTAGGTTTGTATTTTTGAAGATGGGTAACAATTAGGTGCATTATGTTAGTATGGTGTTAACGATGTTAAGGATATACCAAGTGTCAGCTCCTCATTTTTAAATTTTTTTATTTGTTTTTATTTTTATTTTTTAAATTTTTTAAATTATTTATGCCACATGTCACGTCAGTATTGTGTCACGTGTCAAGTCAGTATTGTGGCACGTGTCAAGTCATTGTCTGAATCTCAATTTATTCCATATATGTTATTTTGATTATGATGCACCAATACTTCAACTTGGGTCACATGTCCGATACTTTAGGATATTTTAACGATACTTATCAATGAAGTATCTAATTTATAAAGTCATAATACACTACAATAAAATCTTTGAATGATGAAAAATTTTAGTGACAAAAAATGATTAGTTACTATATAGTGACCAAATTGACAACTAAAATAGTTCAAAAAATTATAATTAGTCTCCAAATTGATAATTAAAATAGTTTCAATTATGAATTGATTTTTAAATTGGTCACTAACATTAGGTACCAGATTTTGGCTACCAAAATAATTGGTCTCTCATTAGGAAATCTGGATTCACACATTAACAATCATATATTTATTATATTTGTAAGAATTATTAATATCACATATCATATCTTATTATTTTGAAAATAAACGTATCGACGTATGAGATACGTGTCGTATCCGATACACATATTGTATCTGTGTGTAACATCCCATTTAATTAATAAACGTAATTAAAAGAAACACCACACACAAATAGTACGACAGCGCAGTCCTGGGGTCCTTAACCCAACCGCTACAAAGTTAGGCACACCACGATGCCAAAAAAAAAATAGTTGAGAGGTCTAACAATTACAGGTAGAGTAATAAAGCATATTGACATGAGACAAAGCCCTAAAGAAAGCCCAAAGAAACTAAGATCCAACCCATGCAGATTATGCAACGAAACCATCACCTCCCTGTTGCCCGCGGGTGTTCCTCGCATTTGCTCACACCAACAAGTTGATGATCATCGCAAAAGAGAGTACCACACAGCAGAACACACAACAAAGAACGTAGGGTAAGCTAGAGCACAAAAGATTTCATTCATACAATCAAATATATATTCACCATACCCACATATCAACCAAGCATGTTATGACTTCTCAAACAATACACAAGACACGACTCGACTCATCTGAATACATATAACCTGGTCGGATTCAGCGGATGCTTGCACTTGTGGTGGATACCTCTGCTCACCCCCGAGCTATGTGTTACAAGTGTTACAATGAATCAATTTCCCTTACCACAAGGTTAGCCCTTAATGAATTTCAGGTCTCCTGCTACTCTCACCACATGAGTCAGTCCGCTCTAGGTGAGACTAACTGACTCCTTAAAGTGTCGGGATGCAACCTTACCTTGAATCCTTACCTAGTTATACAGATGGGGCACCACAATGGACACCCACTAACAGGGGCCATGGAATTACGTCCCGACCACTGAAGCACGACCTTGAAGCCTCACCTAGAGACTCTAAGGGATTACGTACTGACCATTTACCAACATATATAATCAGCCAAGAAATAACGTATACACCATGTATAGGAAATTCATACCAACATCCATAAACAACCCTCATGTATCGCATGTCAAACCAATACCAACTCGTGTTACCAATCATGAGAAAGCGTCTCCCCTCATATCAATATCATGCCACTGAATTACCAATCATCAATGTTCGCCGTTGTTCATGTCAGATTTGTGACCACATACGTATCCAACCCCTCATGTATATTCCACATAAGTTCATGCCAAACTCACCATTCATTACATGCAAGCCTCCCCTCATCATATATATATATATATATATATATATATATATATATATATATATATATATATATATTCAATCTCATCATGACATCATACAATAATCCCATTAATTATACACCAAACATCCTGAAACGGGAAGAAAGCCAACTAAATCGCACACTCTCGCCCAGCCTCTCGCTCAGGCAGAGGAGTCTCGCTCAAGCGAGAAGGTCTCTCGCTCAGGCGAGCTCTCCTCGCCTAGACGAAGGCTCGAAGGACTGAAACAGTGGCTCATGCGTTGTCTCGCTTAGGCGAGACCCTCCTCGCCTGAGCGAGATACTCGCTCGCTCAAAATGAGCTGGTCGCCTGAGCGACCTCTCGCGCGAGAATACCTGGGTGAGCCTCTGCTCATCTCGCCTAGGCGAAGCCAGCTCGCTTGGGCGAGATTATCGGTCTCCGCCCACTGTTCACTCACATAACAGATAAAACCAGGCCAAACACATGCAATAATACACTTCACAAACTCAGGGCAACATACAGAACCGTAAATCACACGAATCATACACAAACAATCATGTTAACATCGATTTTACAGAAACCCTAACTTCCCGTACCTGGAAAGGGGTTACACGAGGCTTCGACACGGGACCACGGAACACAACAGCTCGAGAGATGGACTTGGAAACTGGCGGAACAACGAAACAGTAGCAGAACAAAGTTATTATGGAACCCTAAATGGAGGAAATTCGGAAAAAAGCTCTTAGGGAGTAAAGGTAGTAGGTTTAGAATCACTTACATGGAGCAGAAAGCAATACTTGAGCTTTGAGCGAACTGGTTCGAGACGGGAAAACAAACCCTAACAGAGTTATAGCGGTACAGTTGAGAGAGACAGCTGCAAATCTGTGAATGAATGAAAGTGGAAGCGTTAGGGCAACTTGGGATCAGTTTTATCCTTTGGGCCAGCTCCTTGACCCATCAGATTTGGGGCAGCCTTTTCGTTAAAAGGGGTACAAAAGAATAGGGCCTTACATTGTGCATCATAGTCAGTATGTATTTTTTAAAAAAAAAAAATCAATTTCATCCTCTCTAAATTAAGACCAAATTTAACTTGTATATAAATCTTATAATGATATTTTTACTATAAGTGATATTTCTATTACATATTTTTAACAATATATATTTTATTTAAATTTATATTTTACATTAAAATTTATTTTAAAATTTTAAATATATTTATTTTAACTTGTTAAAATATTATTTTAAAATTTTATATTTAAATTTATAAAATTGTTATTTTTAAACCAACTCTATAATTTATATATAAATTATTTAAAATAATTTTGTAATAATTTAAAACAAAAGTTGTGAGTATCGGATCTGATTCTAGATGCTTAGATCCGATTCTTAAATTATATATATATATATATATATATATATATATATATATATATATAAATTATAATTTTTATATATATAG
>Ga0214543_1009483_pt1 | contig 15090 bp, 7 predicted proteins | sample CNSS2metaG_FD_160094 | JGI IMG/M metagenome (GOLD analysis project Ga0214543, IMG submission 160094) | Root nodule microbial communities from cowpea collected in UCLA plant growth center, Los Angeles, California, USA - CNSS2 | ecosystem: Host-associated > Plants > Roots > Nodule | place: USA...
TCATGCTCTCGAATGAACCTTCAGATGCTTCAGCAGAGACAGATACACCAAATCGTGAAACAGGACTCAACTTTTCCTTCGGGTCACACCAAAATTCAAAATACTATTGTTTAAGTCACACATGCATTTATAAATATCAACTCCTCTTCTTTTTCTTCTTTCTTCTTCACGCTGTTACTGTGCTTTTTCTTGTTCTGTCAATTTTGTTTTCTCTCTATTGCTTGATTTGAAGTGTAAACTACAGTTTTTTTTTACTATGTATACTTATTGTATCATTGGTCTTTTCAAATGTGAAAAATGCTTAGTTTCTTTAAGCGTTCTGTTCTTGGATATGTATCTCTTTGTTAGTGTAAGTGGCAAATTATTAAGGGTGATTAAAGGGAAGGATTCCACCAAAATCAAAATTTGAATTTCTGTACTCATTTTATTTTAGTTTTTTTAATTGAAGGTAAATAAATTTGCTTAATTTAAAAATAATATTAACAGTTTTTCCAAAACCTATAAGTATAACAGCAAACGAGAGAACCATGTGTGCATGTGGTTAACCAATTAAGCACGTAAAGAAATCAGGTCATAAAATTTTTCAAAAAATTGTTAGGTTTGACCCAATTCAAAAGTTATCACCCGAAGCAGGCATGATTTATATATTACTTTGGTTAAAATATTTTTTTATCCCAATTTTCGTCAAATTGTTAAATTATTCATAATTTTGTTTTTGTGTTTAAATAAATTTTAATTTTTGTCAATTTTGTTCAATTAAATTTTTTTTTTCTGACACAATAATTAACGGTCATGAATAATAATTTTTTACATGACCGTTAATAATTTAAATAATGTTAGAAAAATATGACATAATTAAATAAAATTGACGAAAATTAAAACATATTTAAACATAAAAATAAAAATAGAATTAATTTGACAAAAATTGGAACAAAAAAAATTAATCTTACTTTTTTTACACTCTCATTAGTTTTATTTATGAATTGAATGCTGAATTATTTTATAATGGTCATTTTAAAGTTATATTAAAATTAGGTCAATTTTTTTATATTAAATTAGCTATTTAAGTTCCATAAAAAATTAATTAAGTTTCAAAATTTATGTGACTTTGAAACTTAATTAACTTTTTTTTACAAATGAAAAAAGTTTCTCTTAACTATTTTAATATTTAATGTACATTCTACAAATTACTCTGATAATTAATTTCAAAGTATCTTTATATATACGTATTTGATTTTTTTTAATTGTATATTTTTCTCACTATATCATATTTTATTCAGTAAATACATTTATATCAAATTAATTATTCAATAATTTAAGAAAACATATCATTAATTCAAATAATTATATATGATAAACAAATTATTTATTACAAATCTTAAATAAAAAATCACTTTTTAATCAATAACTAATAAAGGTAAAATTAGTGAACCGACAAACTCACCAATTTGGATAGCAGAGTATATATATATAAGAATTAGAAAGAGAGTATTATATATATATATATATATATATATATATATATATATATATATATATATATATATATAAGAATTAGAAAGAGAGTATTAATAATTTTTCATATAAATATAGATATACTTTTATTTTATTTTTTATTTTGTTTCACGTAATTTATATTATATTATACCTTCTTGTCCACAAAATTATGTCTCAACGTGTATTATTATTGAAACAAACGTTTTTATCATGAAATGTGATAGAGGTCAATTCATTTCATTTATTTTTATGGAGATAAGTTCTATATGTGTTCGTGTTGTGCGTGAGCAAAGAAATAACATTTTCTAACACTCTCTTTAATTGGTTCAATTTTTAAATAAATATTTTTTTTAATTATATTGAAGTGGGAAAATAAATTATAAATTTTGATTAAACAATCCAAATATTATTAATAAGTTTGGAAAAAATAATATAAAAACATAAAAAAGATATAGAAAATAAAGATTGATCGAGAAACCAAGATGAGAGAATATAAAACATTGAAATTGAGAGTTACTGATTAAAGACATGTCGAGTCAGCGCCAGCAATCAAACACAAAAGTTGAATTGGTTATCCCAATTTTGTTTCGTCACCCTTTTTCATGTCAAAAATTATAAAATGCTTTAATTATTTCTTCCATTAATGCTGAATTTATTGTTGTCAGCATAATCAAACTTTAATATAAGTTTAAACTTTAGTTCATATTATTTGAATTATATATTTTCCTTTATGATTTTTTTTTATGTTTTGGCTTTTATACTTCTAAAATCAACTCAATATAATTTTTAGTATAATTATCATAAAATAAATAATAGAATAAAAATCGAATATACATCTAAACACATGATTGCTTTTGTATCGGCCATAAAGTGAATTTTGAAGAACTACAATATAAAATATATATATATATATAACTTGAGAAAGGTTGCTAAGTAAAACAAAAGCTCCCTGTGTGTTGGGTTACAAAGTTAGGTTAGAAAATAGTAATGGTTACGGACTTTTAATAATTATGTATCACAATAATAATAAAAACTGTTATACATTTCAATCAATAAATAAATAGAAAAAAAATTCAAAAGTTTGATTACCATCCGTATACCGAATTTTCACTCTTGCAGCTTTCTTTCTCAGTTTTTTCGGTAAATTTTAATTTTTGTTGGAGTTCAAAATTACATCGACGTAAAAAATAAATAAATTTACTTTTAAGATTAAACATAAATCCATTTGTTCTACTCAAGTTTTTTATTTTTTTATTACTTTTTAGAAAATAATAGATTTATTCCTTCATTCCTAACTACACTATATTCGGTTAATTTATCAAATAATAATGTTAATTTATTGTTGTATTTATACACTATGATTGGACTTTTAAATATTACATAATAGGAAAAAAGTCTTCATAAATATAATAAATATAACGATTTCACTACAAAAATCGAAGTTATATATATATATATGATTATAATTATAGCATTACATACGTAATATATAGTTTTGTATGTATTATAAAATTTATGTATATTACACATATTATTTTACATAATATATGTTTTTTACTTATTATGAAATTTTGTACATAATATTTGTACGTATTATAATTTTAATTTTGTACGTAATATATAGTTTTTGCAGTTTTTGCAGGTAATACATTGTTGAACAATTTGTAGGTAACATGTTTTTGAACAATGAAGAATTCAAAAGGTTTGTTGGTTGTTTCTCGCTCCTTATTGCTACTTGCTCCTTGAAACTCTTGACTTAATTTCCTTGTCATGGCTCCTCACTGATCCTTCGTGCTCTTGCCTCTCGTTCCATGTTTCTGATACATAAATAATGATTAATGATATGACAAAGAAATTTCTATCATAAACAACATTTAAGACTAATTACATCAAAAAAAATTAGTAATCAAATGTAATATATACATATTTGTGTTCTCGCTGCTCCTCATTCATCACTCCATGCTCATGATTCCTTGTTCCATGCTTCATGTCTGTCGCTCATGTCTCTCTGCTGCCTCCTTGCTTCTCCTCAGTCCTCAAATCTCAATGCTACTGCTGGCTCCCTTTTACTCACCGCTACATGCTCTCGCCTCGTCGCTGCATGCTACAACCATGTTCCTGCATCTTGCCGTTCCAGGCTGAGAAGGATTTACATTTTACTTCGTCTTATAGACTTCGGTTGCAGCTGAATTGAAGTTTATAAGGAGGCGGTGACACGTAACATACTCTTAGGTTGAACACAAATAAAATTGAATATAAAACATTGTCTCTGACACGTAATATGCTTTTAGGTTGACTCATGGAGATTCTTTTAAAAAATAAATAAAAAATTAAAAAAATCACGAAGTGACACGTGAAAGTATTACTGTTTATTACCGTTAATTAACGGTGTTAAAAAAATGATCAAATTAAACAAAATTGATGAAAATTGCGATTTATTTAAAAATAAATAAAATTAGGATTGATTTGACAAATTAAAAATAAAAAGTATTTTAACCTTGATGGCATACACTTTTATTACATATTTATAACATGTTTTTAAAATGGGTGAGAATTTGGGTATAGGATAATCGAATTCTAAGTTTTGTTTTTGTTATTTCCTATTAAAATAACAATATTCATTGTTCGAAGAACTGTATTCTCAATTAAATCTTTAAATCTTTTGTTGTTTTATGATGTTTTAAAAGATAGAAGAAGAAAAAGATAAAACGAAATAAATTGATGGGAAGAATTATTATAGTAATGTTTTTTAGTGTTGTAATTTAAAAAAAAGAGTTGAGAAATATATCTTGATTTACTTCAAATAAATTACAAAATAGTAATTTTGGTGTAGATATTAAAAAAAATAGAAATAAATAATAACTTTATTTAGCAATAACTAAATAAGATTTTCTTAATCATTAATTTTAATTTAAATCAGCAGTAACTACAAACCATCATTAAATTTTAACTACAATCATGTTTTATAACTAAACAATATTTTCTGAATCATTAACTTTAATTTAGATCAGCAGTTGAGAAAAGTTTTCATGAAGTCTTAACTATAATCATGTTTTAAGAAGGAAAATTGTAATCTAATCTGTTTAAAAAAAAAAGAATTTTATCTTACCATATCTTTTTTTTTATCCACAATAAATTTTCTCTAAGGAAATTAAAAAGTTTTTTTTATTGTTAATTTTGTTCTGATTAAAGATTAGTAAAATAAAAAGAAGAATAAGATTATTTAGGCAAATTAATTATGTAAAAATGAGTTATTTAAGATAAATAAATTAATATTAATAAATAAAATAATCTTAACTTATAATTAAATAATATTTTTTTAATCATTAACTTTAATTTAGAACAACAGTAACTTCATAAAAGTTTTCATCAAATTCTAATTATAATCATGTTTTAAAATAGGTAATTCTAGTATGTTTTTAAAAAGGAAATTAGTAAATAAAATAATCTTAACTTATAATTAAATAATATTTTATTAATCATTAACTTTAAATTAAATCATCAATAAATTCAGAAAGTTTTCAGCAAAATTTAACTATAATCATGCTTTAAAAAAGGAAATTATAATTTGTTGAAAAAAATAAAAATAAAAAAGGAATCTTACCGTGGAAAAAATTTATTAAGGAAATTAAAAAACTTTTTTGTGGAATTTTTATTTTATTCAGATTAAACCATTTTTTTGGGTTTTCTTTTTTGGTTCTTTTAGTAGTTATTTTTGTTTTTTTTAATGTGTAGACATTATTTAGTAATAGTTATTTGGTAAACTAAGAAAAAGAATAAAATTATTTAAGCAAATTAATTTGAAAAAATTGAGTTATTTGAGATAGATAAATTAATATTTGTACATAAAATAATCTTAACTTATAATTAAATAATATTTTCTTAATCATTAACTTTAATTTAAATCAGCAGTAACTTTAAAAAATCATCAAATTTTCAAATTTAAACTATAATCGTGTTTTAAAGAAGGAGATTCTAATATGTTTTAAAAAAAGAGATTAGTAAATAAAATAATCTTAACTTATAACTAAATAATATTTTATGAATCATTAACTTTAATTTAAATCAGCACTAACTTCCAACAAGTTTTAATAAAAATTTAACTATAGCCACGTTTTAAAAAAAGGAAATTCTAATCTGTTTTTTTAATTAAAAAAAGAATCTTACCTTATTTTTATTTTTTATCCACAATAAACCATGTTTTTAACGTAAATTAAGCTGGTAAACCTGTATTTTGCCCCTAGACATTAACCACAAGGCCGATTCAAGACAATCCAAGTCATTCCATTTTAATTGTTTGCCTTTGTATTTTTAAAATATAAATACAATCTAATTATTCAAGCATTGACAATCAACATAATGTTTGAATAATATTTTTGAAATTTGACACACGATGGAAATAAAAGTTTAAAATTTAATATTCATTACAATATTTTGACAGATAATAAAAAGGAATATTATAGCTTTGATTCTTTATCCAAATTATAAAATTTTTTAACTTCGATATTTTAAATTGTATTTTATTCCTTATCTTTTAAATTTGAGTCAATTTGATTTTAAAATAAATATAATTTTTAATTTTAAGATGGGACCCGTGAAAATTATCCTATTATATTTAAGTAATAGTGGTAGCATGGATTATGATATGATTGACCGCTAAACACCACTCTACCCAATTTCACTCAAGGTTGATGGTTTTGTGTTATAAATATATAATAAACAAAATATTAATGAAAAATGTTTTCAAATGACCACTAAAAATTGTTTCAATTTGGGCCAGCCCACAGCATGGTTATGGTCCCTGTGGGATAGGATCAAAAAAAAAAAGTCTCTATCCAAAAAGTTTATATTATTAAAAACTCCACAAAACCCATGTGAGTCATGGTCAATCCATAAATTTTCATCTTCAACATGAAAAATATATTATTTTTAAAAATATATTATTAAAATTTTCGACGACTTAGACATACTTGATGAACCGAATTGGCCAAGCGGACCAATGTTTTAGGCAAGGTCGACGATTCGGACAAGTTTGACGATCCAGATGACCAGGATGGGCCCGACGACCCGGACTGAACATACGATCTAGACGAGCCAAATGACCTGGTTGGCCCCGAGGACCCAGACAATCCCGATGACCCGGACGACTCAGATGGGCCCGATGACTCGGACGACTCAGATGGGCCCAACGACGCAGATGACGTGGACGGGCCCGACGACAAGAACGAACTTGACGGGCCCGACATCAAAGTGTTTGTCTGGGTGGTCGGGCACATCTTGGTCTTCAGGCCCGTCCGGCTTGTCCTGATGGTTTGGCCCGTCCTTGTCGTCGAACCTATCCGAGTCTTCGGGCCCGTCCAGGTCTTTGGGCTCGTCGAGCTTGTTTGGGTATTCAGACTTGGCTGGATCACTCGACTTGATATTTCATTCTGGCTTAATGTAGTATTATTTTGAGGGCCTAACCCACTTTAGCCCTGACCCTAACCCACTGGAGAGGGGACTTTGGGACTGGAGCTTTTTTTGGCCTCCTCATTTGGGGTCCTACTAAAAGGGAACTTAATGAAGAGTGAGTCAGGATTGGCCCATGGGCTAGGGTCTAAATTGACATCTCATCTCATCATTGTCGATGCAAACAGTAGATGTTCATAATGAAAAATAAATAAATAAAAAATGTATTATCAAGATTACGTTAATATATATATTGGAAATATGATGAGGGTCAAAACTTAGTACAATATTTTTCATATTTTTGTATATATTAATGGATTTGGAAGTGCATTCTGGTTTGACCAATTTAAAAATAATTATGTGAATATAATGAAGACGAGTCTTGATGATTATGATTTTAAGGAGTTTTAAGCGGTTGAGATCAAGTACTAGGACTTTAAAAACTATGATTTTTTAGTAAGTTAGGATTTTAAGAGAATTTACGGTTTACTGTGTAAAGTTTAAGGTCTAAGGTTTAAAGTTCAATGTCTTTCTTTTTGCTAATGATAAATCATATTTATCTTTTAGAAATATTTTTAATAATTTATTTTCTCATTGTAGAAAATTTACTTTTAATATATTATTTTTAATTTTTTATTTGTAAAAGATTTGATATGTAAAAAGTACAATTTATAAGCAATATCAATGTCCAATTATTATAATAAATACAATAAATATTTAAAAAAAAAATAACAGTAACCAAAAGCAAAAGATATTAAAACGTTAAAAAAAAGACTTCTTTTCATAAAATAAATTTATAATAAAATACGATTTGATCACATATTCATAAAATTATTAGATAAATAAAATAAAGTACTGTAAATATATTTAAAAATTAAAATATATTCAAAAATACAAAATGTGTCTAATTTAATTTGAGAAAAAATCTAAAAAGATAATTAAAAAAAAATTTATTTTATCCTAAAAGTATGTAAAAAATAAAAATATATGATATTTATAGTTTTAAAATAATTTTTATTTTGACTTATTATTAAAATTAAAAAATATATTTTTCTCTTATTCTTCTTATTCACTTTCATACTCCACTTTCTTGCTATTCTAACACGATTTTTTTTCCTCTCCTTGTATAATCCAATTTTTCATATTTTTATTTTAGTTTTTATTTTTCTCCTATCGGGTTCTCTTTATAAATGTGGTATTTTAAATGAAGAAGTTGCTATGATGGTTGTGATAGTACTAATGGCCTTACCTGTGATATTTGTAGTGTGAATTGGTGATTTTGTAAAAGACATTCAAAATGCTATTATTAATCAAATTATAGAATTGATTCAATTCAATCTTACTCACATTGGTGATGTGAATTAAGTTTAATATTAAAAAAAAATGTAAAAACACAACTCAATCCAACTTATATTTTGTTGATGGATTGATAATGAGTTTGTTCAAAAAAGACTCAAGCTATAAACACTCTTAACAAAAAACAAATTTACAATAAATGATAACGACTAGTGTTTAATTTTTTTTTTCTTTTTGTTTAGAGAGATATATTATTTTTTTATCATATATTATAATTTTTAATTAAATAATAATATACAGTGTAACTTAATTAAATTATCTTTAGTTCTTCTAAAAATATTTTAAAATCCAGAATTAGTTTTGGGCTGATCCAAAGTTTTGGGTTGACTCCGTTTCAAATACACCGGTCAGCGCATTTCTACCTGCACCCCTTTTTTCTTCCTGCACCTATAAAATTTTATCTCATCTTACCTTTCGATTAAATATAATAAAATCTTAAGTTTATTTTTTTTTTTGACGTCATACCCTGTAGTAATAATAATAATAGAAAAAATAATGAAACTAATACTAACAAACTAATCATAATAACAATTCTGTTATAAATATTAATGTCAATACTAATACTAAGTAAATTTTAACGATAATAATCTATAATTATATATAAAATTATACTTTAACAACAAAACTAATAAAAAAAACAAATAATTGAAATATGATTTTATAATAAATAAAATTAGAGTATATGTCTAATAATAATAATAATAATAATAATAATAATAATAATAATAATAGTAATAATAATAATAATAATAATAATAATAATAATAATAATAATAATAATAATAATAATAATAATAATAATAATAATAATATATTATTATTGTCGTTGTTGAAATAACATTGTTTTCTGATCTTCAAATCCTTAATTTTCATCTGATCTTCAAACCCTTAATTTTGATCTTTCAGTCAGCATTTCTACTTTATACAATCTCACTTCAAATAGTTTCCATTAAAATCTCTTTATCTCTCTTTCTGTTAATTTTCAAGCACAGGAGCTTTGGCCCTCTCTGTTCCTGCTGTCTGATTTCTCTTCGTCTAATAATATTTTGCTTTGTGCTTTATTTTCTTTTCAGTTGCGCTGTTATTTATATTGTTTCCTATTCTTTTCGGTTTTTGTTCTTGTTTTCTTCTCGTAACCATGGATGCAGGATCTTTGAGTTCTTCTGGAGCCCTCAATATCGGATGACGCTATCCTCTTCAAGCACAGTTTATTCAAAGAAAGAGTTCCAAAAAAAATGTAAAGAAATTATTGCAAGATTTTTTTCCCTGATTATAATTTGTGTATATTTTGCATGATTGTCGGGGCAACATTTTAGATTAGTGTTTCAAATCTAAGTAATTAGAAGTTCTAATTTTGTAGAAATGTTCAGAAAACTTGAAATTAGTTTAATATTTTCAAAGATTTTGAATGGCTTTGAAAACTAAAGATGATAAATCTTCATGTCTCACTTTGAATTTGTTTATGGAAAGCCACCTGCACCAGCTGACTTAATTCCGGGAAAATGCACCATCTCTTCCTTTATAGAATTCTATTATTTTCCAACACTACAATTTGAACCCTTTGGGGGCATGCCGTTTTTAACACATGCACCTCCTCCTGCAATGTTCTTTCAGGTTGCCAAACCTCTCTCGCCAATACAATAGTCAACCAAATTGATTATTACTTCAAGTAAATTATTGTCTGTTCTTCGTTATTTACTGTTGTGTTTCCCAACAAATCTTTGCTGTTGAATTTTATCTTCAATGTTCTTTTGTTTATGCAGTGATGCTAATTTAGTGAGGGATGAGTATTTAAGGTTCAACATGGATGAACAAAGATGGGTTCCAATTTCTTTGATTGCAAGCTTCCTCGTGTAAGTTAATTATTCTTGATCGAGTAATATTTTCAACCTATTCTGCATAAATTACAGTTTCATATCTTAAACTTATGTGTAGTGGTGATTTTTTATGATCTTGGTAATATGGTTCAATGTTTTAGACAGTAATAATCTATTTTTTATGGATTTTATTGATGGATTGTTATTTACCTTTAAGAAGTTTTAGGCTTTCGATGGAAATTTTTGTTACCCTAAGAGCATTGGCAGTATAATTCGAAGATAAAATATAAAGGAATAATGGAGATGGAAAAAATGAATTTACGTGATGTTTAGGAGAAAACAGTCTGTTTTTATCATTCCAAATTCCAAATTTGCTAGCTTTTTGTTTGGTGAATTTGGCTTTGATACTATGCTGCTTTTTAATACCTTGTATGTTATTATTGGTTATATTTTTTAAATGTGACAGAATGTGGAAATAAAAGTTTAAAACACAGTATTCATCACAATATTTTGACAGATAATAAAAATGTAAATTACAGCTTTGATTCTTTATCCTAATTATAAAATTCTGGTTAACTTCTCAATTTTAAATTGTATTTTATTCCTTATCTTTTAAATTTGAGTCAATTTGATTTTAAAATAAATATAACTTTTAAATTTTAAGATGGGACATTTAACGGTAAAGATTGTTCTATTATAATTTAAGTATTATTTGATTTAAGACGTACAAAGCAGTCAAATCATCATTTTATAAATTATATTTTTCCTTTAATAAATAACCGTTATAGCTTAATTATTTAATTATGGCATGTTATAGCTTAATTATTTGATTGTGGCACCTTGAAAAGCGTAAATATGCACAAATATGCGCATTAATATTAAAATTAAAGTTTACATAGATGATTTCTATATTGATGTGAAAGACATACAAATATGTGAGTATCTAATAAAACGGGAAAAAGAAAAAAAAGAAAAAATCCATGAACCAGCGCTTCCTTTTATATGCATGAACACACTATAAAGAAACCCACACACTACATATACCTCATAATTCCTGTCTCTTGTTCTTCTTATATTCCATGGACGATTTCTTGCATCTAATTTGCCCTAATTCTCCATTCGTATGCATCTCTTCCTCTTTCCAATCTTTTTCTTTTCTCTATTTTCTGTAAGCAATTTTCTATAAGCAATCGACTCTTGTCACCCGCAGCCATACATTTCTGTATTTTAATATATCTCTACCATTTTTTCTTTAAATTCTAAGGTTTTACAACTGTATGTTTCTACCTGTGTTCTATTTCAACTATGCCCAAAGAAACTGTAATTCTTTATTGCATGAAGTCTCTTAATCTCCATTTATCGTGTTTGCTACTAAATTTGTGTTCTGCCGCTTACACATTCTGCATACATGTTTTATCCTCCTTTTAGATGAACCAAGATTTCCAATCTGGTGTGAGAGCCAGAGTTAATTCACACTCTGCTGCCACTGGTTTTACCCTCCGTCTTCTTGTCTGTTCTTGATCTTCTTCTTCCGTCTTTTTCTTGTTTGTTCTTGACCTTCTTCTTTCTTACATATAAATCATGGTGTGGTAAAACTGCTGCCACTACCGACTGATATGGGTCCTTCTTCCTGCTGGCAAGATGAACTGAGTAACAATGGCTCTAATCCATCTTTGTTTAGAGCACTCCGCCTGAATTTATTGAAGGTATTTTTCAATTCGAAATCGTGTTTTCCTCCCACATTCTAAACCAAAGTTTGTAAGTAATTCTCTAGTCTTTATATGCAATATTTATACTATATGGCTGTTATGGACTGCTGGAATCTAATTCGTCCAAGTTATACCTTCTTCAACACTTTCGAATTTTCAATTCCAACATGGGATTCTACTTTTTCTGTGAAGATGCAAGTTCTAGCCCTTTTATCCTGAAATGAAAGGAAATTTAATGTCTGTCCAATAGCTCAGTAAGTTTATGTTTAGAGAAGATGCTTTTTGTTTTGAATTATGCATTGATTTCTGTAACAAGCAATGGATCAAGGTCTATCAATCAAAATAGTATAGTTTCCCAACTACTGTGATAGATAACTGATTGTTTATGTACCTAGACATTTCGGTTGTGCCACTAGAAAATATACTCATAGTATGACAGCCTGCATGACATAACATGTTTTACTTGTACCTTGACATCTTTATTAGAAAAATACGATACTTATCAATTTCTAAATAAGTAGAGAATTTTTCATAGTTTGTATATGGCATTCCATGGTCCAAGGTATTGATATCTTGACATGTTTTAAAGTTACAGAATCTGAATTGTTTATCATGTCAATTTAAAAACAAGATCACTTAAGTAGGATTACAAGGATTATTACATAATTTTAATGACATCAACACCATGACAATTGACACATATACTTATTAGTTACAAGGGAACACAACAAGATGTTTCCATATGATAATGAGTCCTTATCATGTCCTTGTTTTGTATTTGGATGTCTTTTATGTAAATATTAAAATACCAATTCTTTGGCCATAAATAAACCAAAATTTAATCTGACTTTGCTTTATTTTATCTGGTTTCAATTTATTTACGCATTTACTTAGTGTATGAGAAATTTTTCCAGGTGATTAATGATTGTTTTGGTTTTGCGGGGTCATTGCTTCTCAATAAACTGATCCAGTTTCTTCAACAAGGTATTACGACGAGCAATAAAGTTTTTACTTGTACCAATTGCTTTATTAATCTCTTATTTGATAAGCTTCTTCGTTACTTTATTCCCTTTAGGCACCATACTTTTATTTCGCATTCCTTGATACACAACTTTATATGTCAGTTGAAACCATTGCAAATATCTACCTGTCAAATATATTAACATAAACATGGTTATGGTGATGGTGATGCCATTCCTTTTTTCTTTTTCTTAAATAATTTCCTTCTATTTGCATATCAAACAATTGGAACAAGAGAACTTAAGAAAAATTTGGTTCCATCTTTGTTATTTCTTCCAGGTTCAGTGAATGTGGATGGGTATTTACTTGCATTATCCTTGGGGCTCACCTCTATAATTAAGTAAGTTTAACTCTTATAGTTATATAGTTCATTATATTATATTTCACTTATATGTTTTTCCTGCATAATAAGTTTAAAGTTTCTTATCTTCTTGTGCGTTATTGTTAGAAAGTTATCTTGATTGTCATCCCTAATATGTTTTGGCTTTTATACTTCTAAAATCAACTCAATATAATTTTTAGTATAATTATCATAAAATAAATAATAAAATAAAAATCGAATATACATCTAAACATGATTGCTTTTGTATAGGCCATTTGAGTGAATTTTGATGAACTGCATTTTATATATTTATATATATATATATATATAACTTTAGAAAGGTTGTTGAGTAAAACAAAAGTTCCCTGTGTTGGGTTACAAAGTTAGGTTAGAATAATAAAAACTATGTATGACAATAATAATAAAAACTGTCATACATTTCAATAAATAAATGAATAGAAAAAAATTCAAAAGTTTGATTACCATCCGTCACGTATACCGAATTTTCACTCTTGCAGCCTTCTTTCTTAGTTTTTTTGGTAAATTTTTAATTTTTGTTTCAAAATTACATTGATTTAAAAAATAAATAAATTTATTTTTAGGATTAAAAATAAATCCATTTGTTCTACTCAAGTTTTTTATTTTTTTATTACCTTTTAGAAAATAATAGATTTATTCCCTCATTTCTAACTACACTATATTTGGTTAATTTATCAAATAATGTTAATCATTTGTTCTACTCAAGTTTTTTATTTTTTTATTACCTTTTAGAAAATAATAGATTTATTCCTTCATTTCTAACTACACTATATTTGGTTAATTTAATTTATTCTCATATTTATACAATATGATTGGATTTTTAAATATTACATAATAGGGAAAAAGTCTTCATAAATATAATAAATGTAACGATTTCACTACAAAAATAAGTCATATATCATATAAACGATTTCAGCTTTTATATATATATATATCTATAACAATATATAAAGGGGATTCCCCTTTTTGTGTCCACTTTTTAAAATACCGATTTTACCCTTTAAATATAACAATTTTTTAAATTTTTTAAAATTGACCGTTACTTTTACAAAAATTTTATAAAATCAGATGTCTCTGCTTCTTCTTTATTTATTAATGGTTATTCTTTTATCTGTTCTGATATATTTCACTTTATTTTTAATAAATATAATTCTAATATATATATATATATATATATTAACTTAATAACATTATCATATTATCACCTACTAATATAATATCACGTATATTTAAAAAATATATACACACAGGCGCGATAGCGCCTGTGTTACGCTAGTATATATATATATATATATATATATATTCTTAAATCTAGTATATTTTAATAGTTGTTTAATCAAAGCAGCCTAGCCCATTCCCGGTTGGGCTCTTGAGAATTTGATATTAGCATTTAGCCGTTGTGATTTCAAACTTTGAAATGTAAAGAAAAAAACAGTACTCTATTCCTCTCTTCGCTCAATTGCTAAATCTCAGAAGGAAAAGAACGTTACTCTGTTGCGCTCCATTGCTGTCTCTTGCGCTCCATTGCTCTCTTGCTTTATTGCTCAAGAATTCGGATCTTGGAAATCGAGAACCATGAACGGTAATCTCACTTTCTCTCTACTAACCAATTGAATTAACCACTCCTTCTTTAACACAAAGCACCTGTTCTTGCAGATCAATCCATTCAAATCCAAATGGTCGCTGAAAAATTCCACCGCTTTGTTCTTGACTACGTTCCTTCTGAGCCAGGTTCCTTTTCTATTCTCTACTCTATATTCAATTTCCCTTTTCGATTTGGATCGACCAAAAGAAAATAATGATCTTAATTTCAGCCAAAGATACATTGTTAATTCTGACGTTGGATGGTTCTTTGATTTGTGGAATTTCGACAGATGATGTA
>Ga0214543_1009485_pt1 | contig 15089 bp, 13 predicted proteins | sample CNSS2metaG_FD_160094 | JGI IMG/M metagenome (GOLD analysis project Ga0214543, IMG submission 160094) | Root nodule microbial communities from cowpea collected in UCLA plant growth center, Los Angeles, California, USA - CNSS2 | ecosystem: Host-associated > Plants > Roots > Nodule | place: USA...
TCAACATACACATTTTCTTTTATAAATCCATTTAGGAAAGCACTTTTGACATCCATCTGATATAGTTTAAATTTCATGAGAGAAGCATAGGCAAGAAGTAGACGTATAGCTTCTAACCTGGCAACTGAAGCATAAGTCTCATCATAGTCTATACCTTCTTCTTGTCTGTACCCCTTTGCTACAAGTGTAGCTTTGTTTTTAGTGATGTTTCCATCTTCATCCAGCTTGTTTCTGAACACCCATTTTGTTCCAATGACTTGGTGTGAATCTTCCTTAGGAATGAGTTCCCAAACTTCATTTCTTTCAAATTGATTAAGCTCTTCTTGCATTGCTATACACCATTGATCATCTTGAAGAGCTTCTTCTACATTTTTGGGTTCTATCTGTGAAACAAAGGCAACAGTCATACAGAAATTTGACATATTTCTAGTAACTACTCCCTTTGATATATCTCCAATGACATTTTCCACAGACAATCCTCTAGGTGATTTCCAACTTTTGGAAAGATCTTCAGGTTCAGTCAATGGGTTCTCATTTAGGTACATCTCATCAAGAACTTCTTTAAAATATTCTTCATCACCTGCATTTGTTTTACTTGACTCAAGAGGGTTCTCCTCAAGGTCCACAATTTCATCAAAAACAACATGTACAGATTCTTCCATATTCAAGGTTCTTCTATTAAAAATTCTATAGGCTTTACTAGTTAATGAATATCCTAAGAAAATAGCTTCATCAGCTTTAGAATCAAATTTACCCAAATTTTCTTTTCCGTTATTTAGAACAAAGCATTTGCATCCAAATATTTTTAAATGTGCTACATTAGGCTTTCTTCCTTTAAACAATTCATAGGGGGTAACTTTTAAAATTGGTCTAATGAGCATTCTATTTAATACATAACAAGCTGTGCTCACAACATCAGCCCAAAAATATTTAGGCACATCATATTCGTTCAACATTGTGCGAGCTAATTCTTCTAAAGATCTATTTTTCCTTTCTACAACTCCATTTTGTTGAGGAGTTCTAGGTGCAGAAAAATTATGCATAATTCCGTTTTCTTCACAAAAGTTTTCAAATAATTCATTTTGAGATTCTCCACCATGATCACTTCTTAAAACTTTAATTTTCAAATCTTTTTCATTTTGAACTGCTTTTGCAAACTTTTTAAAAGCTTTAAATGCCTCACTTTTTAGTGTGAGAAAGAAAGTCCATGTATATCGTGAGTAATCATCAACAATAACAAGAGCATAATAATTTCCTCCAAAGCTTTTTGTCCTTGAAGGACCAAACAAATCCATATGCAAAAGTTCTAAAGGTTTTGATGTAGAAATCACATTTTTTGAATGAAATGAAGATTTTACTTGTTTTGCTTTTTGACATGCATCACATAGTTTATCTTTTTCAAACTTTATTTTTGGCAATCCAATTACTAATTCTTTAGAAATCAGTTTGTTTAATTGTTGCATGTTAATATGAGCAGCTGGTTTATGCCATAACCAAGGATTTTCTTCTTTAACAACCAAACAAGTTATATCACTAAATGATGCAGTATCAAGATCAATTAAGTAAATGTTATTGTGTCTCATACCTTTTAAGGTTATTTCTTTGGAGTCCTTTTGATGAATAGTGCAGTAATCACTCTCAAATATTACTTTGAGTCCTTTATAACATAATTGGCTTATACTGAGAAGACTGTGCTTTAGTCCTTCTACATACAGTACATCCTTGATCTCCAATGTATTTCCTCCACCTACATCACCTGTTCCAAGTATTTTTCCTTTGTTGTTATCCCCATAAGTGACAATCCTTGTTCCTTCTTTTTAAAGTTCTTAAACTTCTTTTTATCTCCAGTCATGTGTCTTGAACAACCATTGTCGAGATACCACATTGATCTTCTGGATTTAGAAATCATCTGCAAAATAAGGAAACAATTTATTTAGGTCCCCAACAACTTGTTTGGGTCCTTGGGGTTAGAATAAAAATATCTACTTATGAACAGGAACCTAATGATATTTCTTATTAGGAACACCAAAATGTTTGACATTGCATTTGTTTGAAGTATGACCCTTTTTCATGCAATAAAAACATGTAGCAGTACATGTATATGTATTCATAGAATTATATGTTCCTTTTTCTACCCAAACTCTATGAGTTCTTTTAGTTTTATTTTTAAAACTATGATTATGAGCATGCTTGGTCTTATTTGGGTTTTTCTTGATATTATACTTTTCACAATTTTTATTTTCTAAGGCATTTTGAAGATGTTTTTCCAAAATACATATATCAAACATATAACTTTTGCATGAAGCACATTCAACAGTTTCTTTTTCTTTATTTTCTAAAATTGAAATTTTACTTTTCAAAAATTCTTCTTCTTCAAGAGATTTTTCAAATTTACTTTGCAAATCTTTAAAATCAGATTTTAACTTTTTATGAGCAGTATCCAATTTACTAGATTTAATGAGTAATTGTTGAAAGGTATCATACAGATCATCATAGTCATTTTCGTGGCAAGTAGAATTTACCTCACTGTTAGAATCATCATGATTAGCCATCAAACATAGATTTGCCTCTTCATTTTCAAAATCGCTAGAATTTGATGAGCTTGAGGCATTGTCTTCCCATGCTATGTATGCCTTCTTTTTAAAGAATTTTTTGCCCTTCTTTTCTTCACTTTTCTTTGAATTTGGGCAACCAGCTTTGACACGTCCAGATTCTCCACATCCGTAGCATTTGAAATGTGAGGATGATCCTTGATTATCCTTCTTGTTGCTCTTGAATTGATTTTTACCTTTGGCCTTCATGAATTTTGTAAACTTCTTAGTCATAAGACTAAGATTTTCATCGTCATCCGAATCTTCTTCTTCCTTTTGCCTTTTGCCTTTAACCACTTCAGTTTTAAAGGCTATGTTCTTCTTTCTTCCTATATCTTCTTCTTCATTTAATCTACCCAGTTCAAGCTCATGTTCTCTCAGCTTTCCAAATAAAGCCTCCATTGTCATTGTCGCAAGATTTTGTGACTCCGTGATGGGTGTCACCTTCGGCTGCCAAGTCCTGTTCAAGGATTTAAGAACTTTTATATTTAATTAATCAGTGTCAAAAGTTTTACCTAAACCTGTGAGATGATTAACGATATGTGTGAATCGTTTTTGCACATCGTATATAGTTTCTCCTTGTTGCATCCGAAACATTTCGTATTCTTGGATCAAGGAGTTCTTGCGTGCTCTTTTCACATCGTCTGTTCCTTCATGGGTTACACGCAATATTTCCCACATTTCTTGTGCACTGGTGCAGACTGAGATCCTATAAAACTCATCTAGGGTTAAGGCAGATGAAATTATATTTCTAGCTTTTACATCATATTAGGCTCTTCTATTTTCGTCTGTTGTCCATTGCGAAAATGGCTTTGGTTCCTGCACATCATTTACAATATTAACAGGAACAAATGGACCATTTAGAACAGCATCCCAAATACCTCTATCAACAGATTCTAGAAAATTTTGCATCCTGACTTTCCAGAAAGGATAATTTTCACCAGTAAATAAAGGAGACCCTCAGCAAAAGTTTGATTTTGTCCAACCATTTTCGAAAATTTTGAATAACTATCAAAGCAAGCTCTGATACCAATTGTTGGTATCGCGCAGCGGAATGTTTGAGCGTGTGGACAAAAAACCAAGAGGGGGGTGAATTGGTTTTAAGTAATAAAATTAATACTTTAAAATTTTTCCAAAATTTATCAATTAAATCAATAATTAATTTCTTTGAACACAATAATAGATGAAATAAAGAGATAGAGAAGAAGATTGAACACAAGTATTTATACTGGTTCGGATCAAAAGACCCTACATCCAGTTGTTAATCTCTCAAAAACGAGATTAACTAAATCACTAACAAGTAACAGATTTACAATCAGATATTAAGAGTGTAAGGAAAGAAAAAACCTCTCTTGAATCACACAAGAGATGAACACCTTTCTCTGAATCACACAGAGAACTTTGACCTTAGCTTTTCTAGCAACAGCAGCAGCACTCAATCTCCTAGAACACCTCTCAGGAAAAGTTATCGCTCTACCCACACTAGGTTTTTGAAAGCTTCTATTGAGAACACTCAGAGAACTCTCTTGCATTCACAGCACTAGTACTCTAGCTTCTCAAAAAGGTAATTGAGAAGTAACTCTCATGTCCCTTAAATAGGGGTTCCAGAAATTAGGTCAAAAAGTTGAACAGTAGCGCTCAACTGACCAGGATAATCGATTATTCTAATGTGGTTTATGAAAAACAAATTTTTGAGCAGATAATCGATTATTCCAGTGCTAATCGAGTATCACTTTGATTTTTCGAGAAACACCAGAATTTTCTTGTACAATACTGATTCTAACTAATCTAATTACATTTTACAAGATAGCTTTAAACACTATAACACATGGTCTTCATATTTGCTTCCAGATGGCTTTCATGGCTTCTTTTATCATCATCAAAATCTTGCTTCAGCATTTAGACTTATATTGCTTTTGCCAACAATAATCTTGCTCTAGGTGAATTTTGTGCATACAATAGAATGGACTTATTCCTTTGGGATCAGATAAAGTCCAACCTACTGCACCCTCATTGACTTTAAGAACTAAGATCATCTTTTCTTCTTTAGAACCCTTTAAAGCATTACTGGTCACCACTGGTTTGTTACCTCCATTTGCAAGAAAAACATATTTTAAATGAGGAGGCAACACCTTTAACTCTAGCTTCTGACTTTCAATTTTATTCTCTTACTGCAACTTCTCATTTTCTATTTCATTTTATGCAATTTCTTTTATTGAGTTCAGATTTTTTAAGTATTCATTAACTTTCCTTTCATCTTCTTCCTCCAAATCATCACATACAACAATTAAGGATTTTTCCAATGGGCTAGCCTTTGTCAATTCCTTCCTCACTGATAGAAAAATTTCATCTATCACATCCATTTTGAAGTAGAGCGTACTTGTCTTTAGGGTGTTGCATTGCTTTAAATACATTAAAGTTGACTTCATCATCTTGCACTTTGACCTTTAATTTGCCATTATCAACGTCAATAATGACCTTAACTGTCTTCATGAAAGGTCTCCCCAGTATCAGAGGAACTTCAATATCTTCCTCAATATCCATCACCACAAAATCAACTAGGAACATGAATTGGTCAACCTTAACTAATACATCCTCTGCCACACCATATGGATTTTCATAGATTTGTCAGCAAACTATAATGTCATCGTTGTAGACCTTACTTGCAGATCTCCTATTCTTCATAGCATAGAGAAAGGCTTCAAATTTATACTTGTAGGCAAGTCAACCAATGATTTACCCACTAGCAATGTTCCCATTGTGACTGGAATGGTGAAGCTCCCAAGGTCCTTGGATTTCTAACGTAATGAATTTTGAATTACAGCACTATACCCTGCTTCAAGCTCCACTATTTCTTCAGAAAATCTTTTTTTTTCTTTATTAGGATCTCTTTGATAAATTTTGCATAAGTTAGCATCTGCTCCACAGCCTCCAAAAAAGGAATATTAATCTAAAATCACTTGAAATTGTCCATGAACCTTGCAATCTACCTTTCCTTGTCCTTTTAGGAAGAATTATGAGAGTACAATAGGTTCTTCAACTGTGGTACCTGTTTCTCACCTTTTTCCTTGTTTTTCTCCTCATTCTTATTTTTGTTTTCCTTTTTCTTTCACTGTTTTATGTACATACTCACTTTAATTTTTTTTCTTCCTCTTCCTCACACTCATTTTTTTTCTTTCATTTTCTATTCCACCAATACTTCCTCCTCCACAACTAGGTTGTCTCCTATCACTCTTCCAACAATTTTACCACTCCTGGTAGTAATTGATTTACATTGCTTCTTGGGATTAGACTGAGTGTTGGCTGAAAAATGACTTACCTCCTAATTTGATAGTTGTGTAGCCAACTGTCTCACTTGTGTTTCAAGATTTCTAATTAAAGCTTATGTATTTTTCTGATTGGTCATAGTATCTTGCATAAACTTTTCTAGAGTATCCTCCAATTTGATTGTTCTGTCATGCACAAAAGGATAATTTTGTTGTTGTTGTTGATAAGGAAGTTATCTGTTTGAAGGACCATCATCTTGTTTCCATCCAAAATTCTGATTTTGTTTATTTCTTCACCCGTGTAAAAAGTTATTATTGTTTGAGAAATTAGTTGGTCTTCCTTGATAACTTACGTACTGAACTTCTGCTTGTGAGCTACTCTGATAAGAACAATAACAATTTGGATTATCGCCCCCACAAAAGTCACATCTCTTGGGATTTTAATGACTAGGAGAAGATTGTACAACTTGTAACTGCTTAGGTAATTTAGACATCTGCTTAATGCTTCAATTTGTTGAGTCAGAATTTTATTGTCAGCTAAGATTGCATTTGTGGTACTGAGATCAAGCACTCCTTTCCTCTGGACACTTTGCCTATTATGTTAAGCTTGATGGTTTGTAGATGTTAATGCCTCAATGATTCTTGTTGGCTGCTCTACATCTACATTAATCATTATTCCACCAATTGCTGCATCAAATATCATCTTGGTATCAGGCCTCAGATAAATGCATAAAATATTTAATTGAGCAATATCTTCAAATCCATGATTTGGGCATCCTTAATAAAGAATTAAATCGTTGCCAAACTTCACAGAATGACTTATTTGGTCCTTTCCTAAAAGTTGAAATATCAGTTTTTGCTTTGATGTAATGAGAAGGTGGAAAAAATATATTCATGACTTTCTCCTCTACATCTTCTAGTTGTGCAAACTTTGATTTGGATGTGCTTAAGCCATTCCTTCGCTTTTCCTACCAATGAAAAAGGAAACAAACGCATATATACATGGTCAAGATCTCCTTTTTCAAAACTCGTGGTTCCTATCAATTCATAGAATGTAGAAAGATGAGTATATGGATTGTTGTACTAATTTTGCGTAAAAATAATACAATAAAAGCAGAAAGTTTAGAAAAAGTTCAGTAAAAGAAACTTTGATTGAATTTCATCTTTCTAACTTGTCTGTAATCTGAATAAGTATAAATATATAACATCTAAAAATACCAATATTGATGTACAACCCAAAAATCGTTTATGATGATTCTTCACGTATAAAATTCGTAAGATTAATCCCCTGAATATTGATTCTACACATATTCAACAAATTTATATAGCATTATGTTCAAGTTTTATAAGCAATTAATATATTCTAATCTATTCCTAGCATCGTAATATATCAAATATCATTGTTCAAATCAGATTTTCAAAAACACTTTTCAGTCAAATCTAAAAATCACAATCAAGAATCTATTGATCAGATGGAATCAAGCATTAAGAACATAACAATATATAATACCAAATTTGGGTAGAAATAGAAATGTTATATACAAATATCACCAAATTACATCCAAGTTTGAATCAATTACATTCAATCCCAAGAGAAGAGATTAGCCACGCATGGTAGCCATTAAAATCCTAATAGCTAGGAAGAAAACCCAAGAAAGTGTGGATCTTTTGCCTTTCGTCCTCCTCCACAACTTGATTTGAGTTTAATTCCCGCCTCATCACTTTCTGAACTCAGGGAATATATATTGCACGAGCTCTTGCTTAAGCTTGAGTCTCATTTGAGGGAGAATGTACTTCATGCGGAATAAAGGTATTCTCACTTAAGCTAAAATACTCTCGCTTAAGCGAGAATGATGGTAAGGTTCACTGTCCTATGCTCGAGCTCTCGCTTGGGCGAGAGTTCTTATCGCTTAGGCGAGAATGGCAACAAGTGTATCGCTTGGGCAAGATTACTTTAGCTTGAGCGAGATTCCTTTTGCTTGAGTGAGAATGCTTTGACTTGAGCAAACTACAGCACAAGTTCTTCCTTTTTTCTCTATTTCTTGATTTCTCCTTTACTCTTCTTAAGTTCTTTCCTCCCCTACCCTAATTTACCTGAAAAATACACAAAATAGGGATCAAATGATTTTTTTTAAGTAGAAACTTGGAAACATGTGATTGAAGTTCATTTTTCCTAGATCAAGGAAAATAAAATATCATATAAACACAAATTACAAGAAGATGTGCCAGAATTCCGTATGAAAATTACTGATTTTTGGCACTTCTTAACTACCTATGTAAGAGAACTCTCCATTAAAGGTTTTACAATGTGGTATGTGTGGGACGTCCTCTACCTTAAGCTAGGGTTAACTTAACTAAACATCAAAGGATTGCTTAAGCTAGATGCATATGATACTCCCTACATAAGCAAGATTGTTTTTAAAACCCTACACTAATTGACCCTTAATACAAGGCCTCAATATTCCTAATCTACTAAAGATACTCCATTGTGGCTTGAAAGAAAATAGCTTTGCTTCACCTTACAAAGATGACTCTATCTCTTCATGAAAGTTCTTGGTCATACTAGGGGGTATGCCATTAGTAACTATGAATCAAAGAAAATGTACGGGCATAGGAGGCATATAGTATAAGACAAAGAGCCACTGGTCTCATAACTTTGGCAACCTACAATTAGCAAAGGAGAAATCCAGAAGATGTTTTCTACTCACATATCAGAAATATAGAGATCTATCCACATCTCAAGTAATTTGGTATCTTACTGTCACTATTATAAAACATTGGTATGTATTATTTTCTACGAAAAAGATTTGGGAAGTTACATTCAATCCCGTACAAATGGCTTTCACCACCTCCAGCTACGTTGTATATTAAAACATTCAAGACAGATGAAGTCCATTTTCCATAGTAGTAAAAGTCTGTAACTAATGACAATACCTATACGAAAAATAAATTAAAATATGTTGTAATTGTGAAGGACACGACATATGAAATTTAACAACCTCATACTTCATATGATGCAAGAAAAGTTATATATTTTATACAACATTATATGGTATAAACAAATTTATAGGTTAGGGGAGGATTCCAACTTACAAGAAGAACAACTGATGTGATCGTCGTGGCAATAAGTACCACTTTGAATTTTCTAGACAGAGAATATATTATTACTTGAGGGAAAGCCAAGATTGAGAATCGCCAGCCAAGTATAACACAAATAACAACAAAAGAAATTGTTGAAGCCTGTTTATCTAGAAGAAATAAACCTGACGCTAGAGATATTGCTTACATGGAAAATGAACTCGGTAAGACACCTAGAGATATAGAAGATTGATAAAGAAAAACATTAGCAAAATCAGGTCCCATAGAATATGCATATGCAAATGCAACAACTTGCTTATCTGATTCTACCAAGACTACTTCAACAATGTGCATGTTATCCCTCACCTAAGAGAATAATCAAATAATGGTAATAAATATGCAACTTCAACTTGCCTGCAAATATGTAAAAGAATGTTTTACGAAAAAAAAAACAAAAATTCTAAATTATACTTAAACCAATGAGTCACATGTATTTTAAAATTACGCACCTTAATAGTGTATACTGCAGACAACTATTGGGATCAATTATTGAAACGAAGAAGTACAATCAACAATTATTAAGTGTAATGAAAATTCTAGAAAATCCTAAGATAAAAGTATTGAAATGTAATGAAAGTTCTAAAACAAAGTAGAAAAGCCTAAGATAGGAAGAAAATATCAAGAACATTCTACATAGGCAAAAATCTAGAACATTCCACACAAGTTGTGGCTAGCACTTTCAAGAATAGTCTATAGGTCTATAAATACCTATGTACTCTACCATTTGATGAATGACAAGAACTAAGACCATATCTAACACACCACTCGCTACTACAACTACAACTTCCACATTCTACTATCTCCACAATTTTCTCTATTCAATCAAATATCCTTTCACAACCTCAAAATACTATCAAAATCACAAGGCCTTCGAAATGACAAATTGTGAAATAGCATTACTAATAATGAATGACAAGAACTAAGACCACATCTAACACAATACTCGCTACTACAACTACAACTTCCACATTCTACTATCTCCACAATTTTCTCTATTCAATCAAATATCCCTTTCCCAACCTCAAAATACTATTAAAATCACAAGGCCTTCAAAATGAAAATTGTGAAATAGCATTACTAATAATGAATGACAAGAACTAAGACCACATCTAACACACCACTCACTACTACAACTACAACTTCTACATTCTACTATCTCCACAATTTTCTCTATTCAATTAAATATCCCTTTCACAACCTCAAAATACTATCAAAATCACAAGGCCTTCGAAATGACAAATTGTGAAATAGCATTACAAATAATGAATGACAAGAACTAAGACCACATCTAACACAATACTCGCTACTACAACTACAACTTCCACATTCTACTATCTCCACAATTTTCTCTATTCAATCAAATATCCCTTTCACAACCTCAAAATACTATCAAAATCACAAGGCCTTCGAAATGACAAATTGTGAAATAGCATTACTAATAATGAATGACAAGAACTAAGACCACATCTAACACAATACTCACTACTACAACTACAACTTCCACATTCTACTATCTCCACAATTTTCTCTATTCAATCAAATATCCCTTTCCCAACCTCAAAATACTATTAAAATCACAAGGCCTTCGAAATGAAAATTGTGAAATAGCATTACTAATAATGAATGACAAGAACTAAGACCACATCTAACACACCACTCACTACTACAACTACAACTTCTACATTCTACTATCTCCACAATTTTCTCTATTCAATCAAATATCCCTTTCACAACCTAAAAATACTATCAAAATCACAAGGATTTCGAAATGAAAAATTGTGAAATAGCATTACTTATAATGAACACAACATCTTGAGTAAATTAAATTGTGGAGATTTGAAAGTTTAGAGTATGAAGATAGTCAAAGCCCTAACCAGTCCAGTCAAAGTAAGCAAGATTTGGTGTTGGAGCCTCACTTCTTGATGAGTCATTATTTTCCTTCATTCCACTAGCCTTTATGTACCCAATGTGGTATTTACATTTTGAATTCATTTGGTAGCTTAGGCATCTCATTTTGTGGATTGTATTGACTTGGAAAAACACCCATTGATAGGGTTTTCGGTTTTTATAGCATAACAGCGTTTTTCATTCAATTGATGCTCTAAAATTTGTCTTTTGATGTTGAAATCGTGTTTGCAGAATTTGTAAGTTAGGGTTTGATGCCCTATTTTTGTGAATCCCGTTTTGAAGGACTTGTGTGATCCATTTCCACGTCTAGCTAAGCTTTTTGCATTGATTCCTTGACAAAATTGAAATGAGACCACGGGATTGTTGGTCATTTTTGGGTTGTATTCGGAATTGCATATGTTTTCAAGTTGCGTTTTGATGATAAACACGTTTTTGATGCATGCTTAATCTCAAATTCATGTGTGCACATTAATGGCTCGTATTCATGCTTAATGTTTATGGTTCTATCATAACTTGCTTCAATCTGTGGGTGTTAACTGCCTGAAACTTGTTGTGCTTAATGACATAATGAATCCATGTTAATTACTTAGGGTTCATTGCATTCTCATATCACTGTTAAATTTCTCTGCAATTTTGTGAATTAAATTTTGTGTTGTGTTGAAATTGAATCTGCCAACCCCCCTTGTGTTATAGTGTTGTGTTTGAATCTGGAAATTGAAGCTTTGAATAAGAACATTGGTCATTGCGAGACGAATTGGTTCAACTTTAACATACTGCATTTAATCTGTTTTAATTTTGTGGGGTACGACCTCTATCACTTCTCTTCAAACAATATAACCAACATTGACTAAGTACGCTTGAATTTTGTCCATCCTCTCATAACCATGTCTAGGTAACTCACAATCTCTATTGTCATCAAAAGCACACTCCTTGTTTTTCTCTTTCAACCTCTTTTCCAACTTTCCCGACCCTTCCTCTACTCGTTAAAGACCCAATCCTCGCCATCCCTCTTGTGCTTGGAGTAACTGTGACAACTATTGCTTGAATCCATCTTCAACTATCAAAATCAAAACATAATGTGAATGAGTGGAAGATGGAATATGGAATAGAAAATCGTGAATAATGAATGGCTTATTGATTTAAAGCGAAGAAAGAACCCAAGACTCAGAAACGAGCGGAGGGAGACGAATGGGGGAGACAGGTAGAGGGAGAGGTGCAGAGGGCCATTTTTCAAGCTGCCAATTAACATTGGGCCTGCGGCCAAATTTTATCCACACCAACCCATCATCAGCCCATGTGGCATGGAGAGTGAAAGTTGCAAGCGTAATGCAGAATTTGGCTTTCGTTCAGCAATGTGCCATTATTCTTTCCAACATTTCTCTAATGGGCCGAAAAGCCCAATCTCCTTCATAGTGAAGACTTAGCCTGGTCATTCTGAAGTCCATATACCACACGCGTTCAACCCAGGGATGTTTTCCCTTCATTGCTGAAACCCAACCTGTGCTAGGGTTTCTTGCCATTACTTGCTTGACGCAGTTTATGCCATCAGCTTCACGGCATAGTGTTAGCGACCACGTTTACATCACAAATTACGCGTTTCATAGCTTAGGCCAGGGTTCTATAACACCGTCAATACCAAAACCTTAGCCTAGGGTTCTCTTTCTTCTCTCTCGCCGTTAGGAACTTGTTAGATGACATTCCTTTCTTCTTTTTGTTTTCTGGTTGCTTCTCTTCTATAAAGGGCAAGTCGTTTCATTGTAATGGTACCTGAGATGAATGTTAAAACATGGTTGAGAACACTCCCCTTTCATCTCTACTCAAACCCTAACACTAGATTAGGTTTTTACCTCTTAGGGTTTCTCAAGCTAGTGAGAAGCCAAAGAGAACTGAGCATAAACACTATAACTGAGTCTTGCGATGTGTCTTCTGTCGCCTTCCACGAGATTCAATTTGTGGAACGCCATTTGAAGATATTTTTCGGCGAGTATCGCGACGGAGGAGCCTCATCAAGTGGTATCAGAGCCAGGTTTCGAGCTTGGAGCGAAGAGGTCTTCAAAGATGAGTATCTCTATTCATTTTCTTCTTCACTATTTCCTTCCGTCTTCTTCCTGATTGATTGTGTTTTTGCATCTCTGGTGTTCAATATGTGTTGAATTTTTTGCTGAAATTGATTCCTTAAATTTGTTCTTATTGTCTTCAATCAATACTGATGATATCATGTTTTAAGCTGCCTAATCTGTCGTTCAAATGCATGTCTTAGGTTTAATTTCGTTTTATTACTTAGCTTTAATTTTTTTTTCGAATCATGTTTTGTCTTAGGTCATGTTAAATGCTTTGTATGTCATTGATTCCATAGATGTGTACCTAAACTGTGTTTTGTCTATTGTGTGTTTTGTCATTGTTCAGAATATGTTTTAATTCCAATGCGTAGTTTCTATGTTTTGTGTAGTTCTTTAATTGCTAATAGATCACTAGCAATTTTTAGCAGTTCATGATTCTAACTGTTTCAATTTAATTCGTGCATGTTGTTTCGTTCGTGCTAATTTTCTTGCATTTTTGTGTTTTGTTTGACTCTACTATTGTTTTGTTTCTGCAATGCAATTTTTGGCCAAGGATTGTGCTGATAGTATTGTTGTATTCCCCTGAACTAATCATATATCTGACTTTGTTTAGATTGTTCACATGGACATTCAGTATTGCTTAGATCACTGCATAGGCAGTGATAGTCTTTCTTTCTATGTCAGTTACCTTCAAAAAAAAATTCTATGAAATTGAATTTCAATAATTGGTGCATTGCTTTGTTGATTGTATTAACTTCTGACTGTGCAAGTATAACAGATTGTATACATGTGTTAAATTCGCATGTTGTAGTCCAATCACCATTGTTGTGTCATTGTGCTTCGAATTTGATCCATATCCAACTGCTTGCAGTAAATTCTTGTTCATCTCTGAACCTGAATTGAAAACTGCATTAGGATATTTTTCTTTGAAAGCTAAGTCACATTTTCTTATTTTCTGTGATTAGCATAGTATTGTGAGTCTTGTACCATTGTCATTGATTCAATCCTATAGTTTCTAATTGGACCAAGCAGCTTTTACTTGCAATGCATATTCTGTTATTAATTGCCTTACTATCTGAGCATTGCTTTTGTTCAATCATATTTGTAGATGTTGTTGCCTAACACAATTTGATGCCTCAGCTTGTTCCTTTGCTGCACTACTTTGATAGTATCTTCCATTCAGCTCTACCATGTAATTTTTTAGTTGTAGTTTTTGTTTTAGCAGTTTCTGTTTTATCATATTACTGTCCTTCAAACTGTTTCCATTATTTGTTTCTTCTGGTCCATTTGAATACAGTAGAGGTATGACGTCTACTGTCTATTGATATTTGTTGATGTGTCTGGCCTATCAGTTTACTTTGTTGCTATTTCTTTGATCACACATGTTCATATTTTGAGATTGTCAAATGACTTAAACTGCTGCACCTTTTGTGATATGTGTTGATGATTGATTCAAATCTGCTGCATATTGATCATTGTTCTGCGCTAGCTAAGAGTTTCTTGTGAATTCCTTGTTTTCTAGTGTGCTTTTCATCATTGTTTTTAAGTTGGATCATTTGTCCTCTGCTACATGCATTTGATCACTAAAATGGAAGTAGTACATATACATTGTTGTGAGTTGTTCTTAAAGTCTTTAAGAGTTGCACGAAAAGAAAGAAAATCAGTGAAAAGATTATGCCGAACAAAAGGAAACAAATCTGAACCCAAATAAAAAAGAAAAAAAATAATAATGAAAAGTGTTGCAGGACACTAGAATTTGTTTACTTCCTTAGTGTGCTAAGAGTGTTGCACAACTCACACAGATACTACTATCATCTTCAATTTCAATTTGCATGTGCTCTTGATTCAACTTGTTTGAGTCTTGTTTGATTTTACTTTTGTTCATCTTACTCTAGATACATTCCTTAGGTTCTTGATGAGTTCAAATTTTTGCCCTCATTTAATATTTAAATTTGGAGATTTAATTGAATTTTCTGTGCTTAAAGATTGATTTAATTGAGATTTGTGATTATTGGATTTATTGAGTAAGTTTGGTAAAAGTGGCGTAAAAATTGATTTTAGTTGCATAAAATATTATTGGATATTCTAACGTTTGTTAATGCAGCTGAAATTTATTTTTGGTCAAT
>Ga0214543_1009491_pt1 | contig 15076 bp, 5 predicted proteins | sample CNSS2metaG_FD_160094 | JGI IMG/M metagenome (GOLD analysis project Ga0214543, IMG submission 160094) | Root nodule microbial communities from cowpea collected in UCLA plant growth center, Los Angeles, California, USA - CNSS2 | ecosystem: Host-associated > Plants > Roots > Nodule | place: USA...
TCATTATATAAGTTTGATTTATCGTAGAAAAAATATGAAAATGTGTAAATGATAGTAACATATTATAATAAAGAAATATTTAAAAGATAATGTAATAGAAAATTTTATAATTAAAAATTACTTTTTAAACCTTATTTTATAACAATTTTCAAGTTTTCGTGATTAATTATTTTTGTAAAAATAATTTGAAAAGTCATATTTTTACATCATTTTCATAATTAATCTGAAAAATAAATTGCAGACATAATTGTAATCTTAATATCACCCTCAAACCAGGACATAACAGACATGATTTAAAAGTAGAATAATTTCCCTCTTCCTTCCTCTCTCTCTCACTCAAGGTTGATTGGATGGAGAGGGAGAGGATGACATCAAGTGGATTGCAGTGTGAAGTTTATGTTGTTCGCTTTAAGTGGATTAAAGTTGAAAGTGGGTGGATTAAGAGTAAAGTTTGTTCAAGTTTGTGAGTGATTTGATGGATGTGATAGATTAAATCTTATATTTAAATCATAAAAGAAAAAGATTACCAAATTGTACTTTATTTTAAAAATAATTAAAAATTATCATTATATAAGTTTGATTTATCGTAGAAAAAATATGAAAATGTGTAAATGATAGTAACATATTATAATAAAGAAATATTTAAAAGATAATGTAATAGAAAATTTTATAATTAAAAATTACTTCTTAAACCCTATTTTATAACAATTTTCAAATTTTCGTGATTAATTATTTTTGTAAAAAGAATTTGAAAAGTCATATTTTTACATCATTTTCATAATTAATCTGAAAAATAAATTGCAGACTTAATTGTAATCTTAATATCACCCTCAAACCAGGACATAACATAGATGATTTAAAAATAGAAGAATTTATCTCTTGCTTTTCCTCTCTCTCCCTCAAGGTTGATCGGATGGAGAGGGAGACGATGACATCAAGTTGATTACAGTGTGAAGCTTGTGTTGTTTACTTTAAGTGGGTTAAAGGTGAAAGTTGGTGGATTAAGAGTAAAGTTTGTTATAGTTTCTGAGTGATTTGATGGATGTGATAGATTAAAAATTATATTTAAATTAAAGAAAAATAACATTACCAAATTGTACTTTATTTTAAAAATAATTAAAAATTATCACTATATAAGTTTGAATTATCGTAGAAAAAATATGAAAATGTATAAGTGGAAAGTAACATACTTTAATAAAAAAAATTTAAAAGATAATTTCATAAAAAAATTGTAATTAAAAATTACTTTTTAAACCTTATTTTATAACAATTTTCAAATTTTCGCGGTTAATTATTTTTGTAAAAATAATTTGAAAGTCATTTTTTTACATTATTTTCATAATTAAGCTGAAAAATAAATTGCGGACATAATTGTTACCTTGATATCACCCTCAAACCATGACATAACAGAGCTGATTTAAAAACGGAAGAATTTATCTCTTCCTTTCCCTCTTTCTCCCTCAAGGTTGATTGGATGAAGAGGGAAAGGATGACATAGGGTGGATTACAGTGTGAAGTTTGTGTTGTTCACTTTAAGTAGATTAAAGGTGAAAGTGGGTGGATTAAGAGTAAAGTTTGTTAATGTTTGTGAGTGATTTGATGGATGTGATAGATTAAAACTTATTTTTAAATCATAAAAAACCAGATTATCGAATTGTACTTTATTTTTAAAAATAATTAAAAATAATTATTATATAACCTTCATTTATAGTACAAAAAATACGAAAATGTATAAATGAAAATAACATATTTTAATAAAAAAATATTTAAAAGATAATGTAATAAAAAATTTTATAATTAAAAATTACTTTTTAACCCTTATTTTATAACAATTTTAAACTTTTCGTGATTAATTATTGTTGTAAAAATAATTTGAAAGTCATATTTTTACATTGTTTTTATAATTAAGCTGAAAAATAAATTGCGGACATCATTGTAATCTTTGTATCACCGTCAAACCAGGACATAACAGACATGATTTAAAAGTAGAAGGATTTCCCTCTTCCTTCCCCTCTCTCTCCCTCAAGGTTGATTGGATGGAGAGAGAGAGGATGACATCAAGTGGATTACAGTGTGAAGTTTGTGTTGTTCACTTTAAGTGGATTAAAGGTGAAAGTGGGTGGATTAAGAGTAAAGTTGGTTCAAGGTTGTGAGTGATTTCATGGATTTGATAGATTAAAAATTATATTTCAATCATAAAAAAACAAGATTACCAAATTGTACTTTATTTTAAAAATAATTAAAAATTATCATTATATAAGTTTGATTTATCGTAGAAAAAATATGAAAATGTATAAATGAAAGTAACATATTTTAATAAAAAAATATTTAAAAGATAATGTAATAAAAAAATTTATAATTAAAAATTACTTTTTAACCCTTATTTTATAACAATTTTCAAATATTCGTGATTAATTATTGTTGTAAAAATAATTTGAAAATTCATATTTTTACATCATTTTCATAATTAAGCTGAAAAATAAATAGCGGACAACATTGTAATCTTGATATCACCTTTAAACCAGGACATAACAGACATGATTTACAAGTAGAAGAATTTCCCTCTTCCTTCCCCTCTCTCTCCCTCAAGGATGATTGGATGGAGAGAAAGAGGATGACACAAAGTGGATTACAGTGTGAAGTTTGTGTTGTTCACTTTAAGTGGATTAAAGGTGACACTGGGTGGATTAAGAGTAAAGTTTGTTAAAGTTTGTGAGTGATTTGATGGATATGATAGATTAAAACTTATATTTAAATCATAAAAAACAAGATTACCAAATTGTACTTTATTTTAAAAATAATTAAAAGTTATTATTATATAAGTTTGATTTATCGTAGAAAAAATACAAAAATGTATAAATGAAAATAACATATTTTAATAAAAGATAATGTAATAAAAAAATTTATAATTAAAAATTACTTTTTAACCCTTATTTTATAACAATTTTAAAATTTTCATGATTAATTATTGTTGTAAAAATAATTTCAAAATTCATATTTTTACATCACTTTCATAATTAAGCTGAAAAATAAATTGCGGATATCATTGTAATCTTGATATCACCTTCAAACCAGGACATAACATACCTGATTTAAAAGTAGAAGAATTTCCCTCTTCCTTCCCCTCTCTCTCCCTTAAGGTTTTTTGGATGGAGAGAAAGAGGATGCCATCAAGTGGATTACAGTGTGAAGTTTGTGTTGTTCACTTTAAGTGGATTACAGGTGAAACTTGGTGGATTAAGAGTAAAGTTTGTTATAGTTTGTGAGTGATTTGATGGATGTGATAGATTAAAAATTATATTTCAATCATAAAAAAACAAGATTACCAAATTGTACTTTATTTTAAAAATAATTAAAAATTATCATTATATAAGTATGATTTATCGTAGAAAAAATATGAAAATGTGTAAGTGAAAATAACATATTTTAATAAAAAAATATTTAAAAGATAATGTAATAGAAAATTATATAATTAAAAATTAATTTTTAAACCCTATTTTATAACAATTTTAAAATTTTCGTGATTAATTATTTTTGGAAAAATAATTTGAAAATTCATATTTTTAACTCATTCTCATAATTAAGCCTAAAAATAAATTGCGGACATCATTGTAATCTTGATATCACCTTCACACCAAGACATAAATGACATGATTTAAAAATAGTAGAATTTTCCTCTTCCTTCCCCTCTCTCCCTCAAGGTTGATTGGATGGAGAGGGAGAGGTTGACATCAAGTGGATTAGAGTGTGGAGCTTGTCTTGTTCACTTTAATGGGATTAAAGGTGAACGTGAGTGGATTTAGAGTAAATTTGTTAAAGTTTGTGAGTGATTTGATGAATGTGATAGATTAAAAATTATATTTCAATCATAAAAAAACAAGATTACCAAAATGTACTTTCTTTTAAAAATAATTAAAAATTATCATTACATAAGTTTGATTTATCGCAGAAAAAATATGAAAATGTATAAATGATAGTAACATATGATAATAAAAAAAATATTTAAAAGATAATTTAATGAAAAATTTTATTATTAAAAATAACTTTTTAAATCTTATTTTATTACAATTTTCAAATTTTCGTTATTAATTATTTTTTTTAAAATAATTTGAAAAGTAATATTTGTACATCATTGTCATAATTAAGCTAAAAATAAATTGATATCACCCTCAATCCAAGACATAACAGACATGATTTAAAAGTAGAAGAATTTCCTTCTTCCTTTCCCTGTCTCTCCCTCAAGGTTTATCGGATGGAGAGCAAGAGGATGACGTCAAGTGGATTACAATGTGAAGTTTGTGTTGTTCACTTTCAGTGGATTAAATGTGAAAATGGGTGGATTAAGAGTAAAGTTTGTTAAAGTTTGTGAGCGATTTGATGGATGTGATAGATTAAAATTTATATTGAAATCAAAGAAAAACATGATTACCAAATTGTACTTTATTTTAAAAATAATTAAAAATAATCATTATACAAGTATGATTTATCGTAGAAAAAATATGAAAATGTGTAAGTGAAAATAACATATTTTAATAAGAAAATATTTAAAAGATAATGTAATAGAAAATTTTATAATTAAAAATTATTTTTGTAAAAATAATTTGAAAAGTCATATTTTTAACTCATTCTCATAATTAAGCCTAAAAATAAATTGCGGACATAAATGACATGATTAAAAAATAGAAGAATTTCCCTCTTCCTTCCCCTCTCTCCCTCAAGGTTGATTGGATGGAGAGGGAGAGGTTGACATCAAGTGGATTAGAGTGTGGAGCTTGTCTTGTTCACTTTAAGGGGATTAAAGGTGAAAGTAAGTGGATTTAGAGTAAAGTTTGTTAAAGTTTGTAAGTGATTTGATGGATGCGATAGATTAAATCTTATATTTAAATCATAAAAGAACAAGATTACCAAATTGTACTTTATTTTAAAAATAATTAAAAATTATTATTATATAAGTTTGATTTATCGTACAAAAAAAATGAAAATGTATAAATGAAGTTAACATATTTTAATAAAAAAATATTTAAAAGATAATGTAATAAAAAAATTTATAATTACAAATTACTATTTAAACTTTATTTTATAACAATTTTCAAATTATCGTTATTAATTATTTTTGTAAAAATAATTTAAAAAGTCATATTTGTACATCATTGTAATAATTAAGCTAAAAAATAAATTGTGGACATAATTGTATTCTTGATATCACCCTCAAACCAAGACATAAAAGACATGATTTAAAAGTAGAAGAATTTCCTTCTTCCTTTACCTGTCTCCCTCAGTGTTGATCGGATGGAGAGGGAGAGGATGACATCATGGATTACAATATGAAGTTTGTGTTGTATACTTTAAGTGGATTAAAGGTGAAAGTGGGTGGATTTAGAGTAAAGTTTGTTAAAGTTTTTGAGTGATTTGATGGATGTGATAGATTAAATCTTATATTTAAATCATAAAAGAAAAAGATTACCAAATTGTACTTTATTTTAAAAATAATTAAAAATTATCATTATTTAAGTTTGAATTATCGTAGGAAAAATATGAAAATGTATAAGTGGAAGTAACATATTTTAATAAAAAAATATTTAAAAGATAAAGTAATAGAAAATTTTATAATTAAAAATTACTTTTTAACCCTTATTTTATAACAATTTTCAAATTTTCGTTATTAATTATTTTTGTAAAAATAATTTAAAAAGTCATATTTTTACATCATTTTCGTAATTAAGCTGAAAAATAAATTGCGGATATAATTGTAATCTTGATATCACCCTCAAACCAAGACATTACAGAGATGATTTAAAAATATAAGAATTTTCCTCTTCCTTCCCCTCTCTCTCCATCAAGGTTGATTGAAGGGAGAGGAAGATGGTGAATTCAAGCGGAGTAGAGTGTAAAGTTTGTGTTATTCACTTTAAGTGGATTAAAGGTGAAAGTGGGTTGATTTATAGTAAAGTTTGTTAATGTTTGTGAGTAATTTGATGAATGTCATATATATTAAAACTGATATTGAAATCAAAGAAAAACAATATTACCAAATTGTACTTTATTTTAAAAATAATTAAAAATTATCATTATAAAAGTTTGATTTACCGTAAAAAAAATATGAAAATGTATAAATGAAAGTAATATATTTTAATAAAAAAATATTTAAAACATAATTTAACAAAAAAATTTATAATAAAAAATTACTTTTTAAATCCTATTTTATTACAAATTTGAAATTGTCGTTATTAATTATTTTTGTAAAAATAATTTGAAAAGTCATTTTTACATCATTTTCATAATCAAGATGAAAAATAAATTGCGGACATAATTGTAATCTTGATATCACCCTCAAACCAAGACAGAACAGAGATGATTTAAAAATAGAAGAGTTTATCATTTCCTTTCCCTCTCTCTCCCTCAAGGTTGATCGGATGGAGAGGGAGAGGATGACATCGTGGATTATAATGTGAAGTTTGTGTTGTTCACTTTAAGTGGATTAAAGGTTAAAGTGGGTGGATTTAGAGTAAAGTTTGTTAAAGTTTGTGAGTGATTTGATGGATGTGATAAATTAAAAATTATATTTAAATCAAAGAAAAACAAGATTACCAAATTGTACTTTATTTTAAAAATAATTAAAAATAATCATTATATAAGTTTGAATTATCGTAGGAAAAATATGAAAATGTATAAATGAAAGTAACATACTTTAAAAAAAATATTTAAAGATAATGTAATAAAAAATTTATAATTAAAAATTACTTTATAAACCTTATTTTATAACAATTTAAATTTTCGTTATTTTTACATGATTTTCGTAATTAAGCTGAAAAATTAAGTGCGCACATAATTGTAATTTTGATATCACCCCCGAACCATTGCATAACAGACATGATTGAAAAATAGAGGAATTTCCCTCTTCCTTCCCCTCTCTCCCTCATCGTTGATTGGAGGGAGAGTGATAGGATGAATTCAAGTGAATTATAGTGTGAAGCTTGTCTTGTTCACTTTAAGGGGATTAAAGGTGGAAGTGAGTGGATTTAGAGTAAAGTTTGTTGAAGTTTGTGAGTGATGTGATAGATGTGATAGATTCAAAATTATTTTTAAATCATAAAAAAACAAGATTACCAAATTGTACTTTATTGTAAATATAATTATAAATTATCATTATATAAGTTTGATTTATTGTAGAAAAAAATATTAATATGTGTAAATGAAAATAAAATATTTTATTACAAAAATATTTATAAAATAATGTAATAAAAAAGTTTATAATTAATAATTACTTTTTAAACCTTATTTTAGATCAATTTTCAAATTTTCGTAATTAATTATTTTTGTAAAAATAATATGAAAAGTCATATTTTTACATCATTTTCATAATTACGTTGAAAAATAGATTGCGGACATCATTGTAATCTTAATATCACCCTCAAACCAACACATAACAAAGATGATTTAAAAATAAAAGAATTTCCCTCTCACTACTACAAATTCTCATATTACATGGGATTTTTCTTGCAAATTTGTTAAAAAAATTTGCAAGAAAAGACTTTTTCTACCATTTTTTTTTATGAATCTTAATTGGCAGGTAATTCCTTCGTGGGTAATTATTTCCTACAAAATTATAAAATTTGCGAGTATTTCCTACAAAATTTCTTGCGAAAAGTGTTTTATATAAAATATTTTGCAGAGAAATTGGTAGCAATTTCTTTCAATTTTTTTTCACTAAAATATTGGCAAGAAATTTGAGTTTTTTTAGTAGTGTCTTCCTTCCTCTCTCTCCCTCAAGGTTGATTGGAGCGAGAGGGAGATGATGAATTCAAGTGGATTAGAGTGTGAATTTTCTGTTGTTCGTGGATTAAAGGTGAAAGAGGGTGGATTCAGATTAAAGCCGTTTGTGAGTGATTTGATGGATGTGATAGATTAAAAATTATATTTAAATCAACGAAAAACTACATTACCAAATTGTTTTTATTTTAAAAGTAATTAAAATGATTATTATATAAGTTTGATTTGTCGTAGAAAAAATAATAAAATGTATAAATGAAAATAACATATTTTAATATAAAAATAATTATAAAATAATGTAATAAAAAAATTTATAATTGATAATTACTTTTTAAACGTTATTTTATAACAATTTTCAAATTTTCGTTATTAATTATTTTGGTAAAAATAATTTCAAAAGCCATATTTTTACATCATTTTAATGATTAAGCTAAAAAATAAATTGCGCACATAATTGTAATCTTGATATCACCCTCAAACCATTGCATAATAGAGATGATTGAAAAATAGAGGAATTTCCGTCTTCATCCCCCTCTCTCTCCGTCGAGGTTCATTGGAGGGAGAGGGAGATGATGAATTCAAGTGGATTAGAGTATGAAGTTTGTGGTTTTCACTTTAAGTGGATTAAAGGTGAAAGATGGTGGATTTAAAGTACAATTTGTTAAAGTTTTGAGTGATTTGATTGATGTGATAATCTAAAAATTATTTTTAAATCAAGGAAAAACAAGATTAGGAAATTGTCCTTTATTTTAAAAATAACTAAAAGTTATCATTGTATAAGTTTGATTTGTTGTAGAAAAAAAAATTAATATGTATGAATGAAAATAAAATATTTTATTAAAAAAGTATTTATAAAATAATGCAATAAAAAATTTTATAATTTATAATTACTTTTTAAACCTTATTTTAGATCAATTTTCAAATTTTCGTTATTAATTATTTTTGTAAAAATAATATGAAAAGTCATATTTTTACATCATTTTCATAATTACGTTGAAAAATAAATTGCGGACATCATTGTAATCTTAATATCACCTTCAAACCAACACATGACAAATATGATTTAAAAATAGAAGAATTTTCCTCTTCCTTCCCCTCTCTCCCTCAAGGTTGATTGGAGCGAGAGGGAGATGATGAATTCAAGTGGGTTAGAGTAGGGATGTCAAAAATATCCGTACCCGGGAGTATCCGCGGATAAAACCGGCAATGGGTAGGAAATGGGTATTAAAAATGGATACCCGCTACCTGCGGGTACGGGTATTTTTGATACCCGCATGTTAACGGGGCGGGTATTTGTATCATAGTATCCGTACCCGTGGATACCCGTACCCGCTAAACTTTAATTCACAAAAAATACCCTTATCTATATATATATATATATATATATATATATATATATATTAATAAAAATCATTCTGATGTAATATTTTCTAAGCTACACATCTTATCTTCTTGTGTCTTCATTGTTCCCGCTTCAAGGGTCCATTGTCTTCTTTCAAGTACACCCCTTGACATTCTTCTCTTTCCCTTCTTTGAAATTTGGCGTATATATGCTTATTGTCAAATGATGGAATCAAAATAAGAATACTTGGCATGTGGCAGTTGGAGTTTATTATTTGATTATTTTTCAGGAATCAATCAGAGAAAGTAAGCTTGTTGATCAAAACACTTATTAAAGAATTTCCATTACGTTGAACGTATTTTATATTTATTTTTATAATTATTTGGACTTGAGTTTGCTTGAAATTTATTTAAAATTTATGACAGTGATGTATTTTATTTTATTTGAATTTATGATTAAATATTTATTTTATAAATAATTTTGTAAATACCCGTGGGTATCCGTGGATACCCGCGGATATGAAAAAAATAGACGGGTACCCGCATAATGGATACCCGACGGATATGGGTACGGGTACGAGGTGAATATTTATCCAGCGGGTAGAGTACGAGGGAGCTACTACCTGTACCCTACCCGCCCCGTTGACATCCCTAGATTAGAGTATGAATTTTGCGTTGTTCGTGGATTAAAGATGAAAGATGGTGGATTCAGAGTAAAGTCGTTTGTGAGTGATTTGATAGATGTGATAGATTAAAAATTATATTTAAATCAACGAAAAACAAGATTACCAAAGTGTTTTTATTTTAAAAGTAATTAAATTGATCATTATATAAGTTTGATTTGTCGTAGAAAAAATAATAAAATGTATAAATGAAAATAACATGTTTTAATATAAAAATAATTATAAAATAATGTAATAAAAAATTCTATAATTGATAATTACTTTTTAAAAGTTATTTTATAACAATTTTCAAATTTTCGTTATTAATTATTTTTCTAAAAATAATTTCAAAAGCCATATTTTTACATCATTTTAATGATTAAAATCATTTTATTGATTAAGATACAACATAAATTGCGCACATAATTGTAATCTTGATATCACCCTCAAACCATTGCATGATAGAGATGATTGAAAAATGGAGGAATTTCCGTCTTCATCCCCCTCCCTCTCCGTCGAGGTTCATTGGAGGGAGAGGGAGATGATGAATTCAAGTGGATTAGAGTGTGAAGTTTGTGGTTTTCACCTTAAGTGGATTAAAGGTGAAAGATGGTGGATTTAAAGTACAATTTGTTAAAGTTTGTGAGTGATTTGATTGATGTGATAAACTAAAAATTATTTTTAAATCAAGGAACAACAAGATTAGGAAATTGTCCTTTATTTTAAAAATAACTAAAAGTTATCATTGTATAAGTTTGATTTGTTGTAGAAAAAAAATTTAATATGTATGAATGAAAATAAAATATTTTATTAAAAAAGTATTTATAAAATAATGTAATAAACAACTTTATAATTAATAATTACTTTTTAAATCTTATTTTAGAACAATTTTCAAATTTTTGTTATTAATTGTTTTTGTAAAAATAATTGGAAACGTCATATTTTTACATGATTTTCATAATTAAGCTGAAAAATAAATTGTGGACATAATTTTAATCTTGATATCACCATCAAACCAAGACATAACAGAGATGATTTAAAAATAGAAGAATCTCCCTCTTCCTTCCACTCTTTCTCCCTCAATGTTGATTGGAGGTACAGGGAGATGATCGATTCAAGTGGATTAGAGTTTGAAGTTTCTGTTGTTCACTTTAAGTAGATTAAAGGTGTAAGGAGTGGATTTAGAGTAAAGTTTGTCAAAGTTTGAGAGTGATTTGATGGATGTGATAGATTAAATATTATATTTAAATCAAAGAAAAACAAGATTACCAAATTGTCCTTGATTTTAAAAATGATTAAAAATTATCATTGTATAAGTTTGATTTGTTATAGAAAAAAATATTAATATGTATGAATGAAAATAAAATATTTTATTAAAAAAGTATTTATAAAGTAATGTAATAAAAAAAATTATAATTAATAATTACTTTTTAAACCTTTTTCTAGAGCAATTTTAAAATTTATGTTATTAATTATTTTTGTAAAAATAATTTGAAAAGTCATATTTTTTACATCATTTTCATAATTAAGCTCAAAAATAAATTGCGGACATAATTGTAATCTTGATATCACCCTCAAACCAAGAGATAACAGAGATGATAGAAAAATAGAGGAATTTCCCTCTTACTTCCCTCTCTCTCAAGGTTGATTGGAGGGAGAGGATGACATCAAGTGAATTATCGTGTGAAGTTTGTGTTGTTCACTTTAAGTGGATTAAATGTGAAAGTGGAAGGATTTAAAGTATAGTTTGTTAAAGTTTGTGAGTGATTTGATGCATGTAATAGATTAAAAATTATATTTAAATGAGGGAAAACAAGATTACCAAATTGTACTTTATTTTAAAAAAAATAAAAATTATCATTATATAAGTTTGATTTTCGTAGAAAAAAATATTAATATGTATGAATGAAAATAAAATATTTTATTAAAAAAGTATTTATAAAATAATGTAATAAAAAATTTTATAATTAATAATTTCTTTTTAAACCTTCCTTTATAACAATTTTCAAATTTTTGTTATTAATTATTTTTGTAAAAATAATTTGAAAAGTCATATTTTTACATCATTTTCATAATTAAGCTGAAAAATAAATTGTGGACATATTTGTAATCTTGATATCACCCTTAAACCATTGCATAACAAAGATGATTGAAAAATAGAGGAATTTCCCTCTTCCTTCCCCTCTCTCCCTTAACGTTGATTGGAGGGAGAGAGAGAGTAGAAATTCAAGTGGATTAGAGTGTGAAGCTTGTGTTGTTCATTTTAAGGGGATTAAAGGTGAAAGTGAGTGGATTTAGAGTAAATTTTGTTGAAGTTTGTGAGTGATTTGATGGATGTGATAAATTAAGAAAAAAACAAGATCATCAAATTGTCCTTTATTTTAAAAATTGTACTACACCTAGGCAGCTTAGCCTGACTATAGCCATAAAATTCGGCTACATAGCTCCCAAAGACGCAAATAATCACCATACATATGCCAAGCAAATAAAAGTAACCAGCCTAAGCCGCTATAAGAGCAACCGGCCTAAGCCGCTAAAGAAGTAACCGGCCTAAGCCGATAACTTAAGGAAACTAAACGAGAACCTGACAAATTCTTAGCATTACCAGTAAAACCCCTAAAGCCCACGATAATCGAACTAAGTGACCTGGACTAAGGCCCATGCCCACCTACGGCCCAAACAGGGGCCCAACCCATGATGTGGCCAGACATAATTAATAATCTATAAATATGCACCCCAGCAATTAAAGGTACGCATTCATTACTCCCGTAATTATTAGATTTGACTTTTTGAGAGTTTTTCGCTGACTTAAGCGTCAGAGTCTTCTCCGTAGGAAACCCTTCTCGAGTCCAAACTGGTCCAAATCGAGATACCTACAGACAGCATATGTTAGCCGGGAGGAATCCTACTGAGAAGATTGCGGATTGAGGTAAGGTAACGCTTATGTCTGACATCTCTTATTTGTTCTCCGTAGGAATAAAAATAATTAAAAATTATCATTATATAAGTTTGATTTGTTGTAGAAAAAATATTAATATGTATAAATGAAAATAACATATTTTATTAAAAAATTATTTATATAATAATGTAATAAAAAAATTTATAATTAATAATTACTTTTTAAACCTTATTTTATAACAATTTTCAAATTTTCCTTATTAATTCTTTTGTTAAAATTAATTTCATAAGCCATGTTTTTACATCATTTTCATAATTAAGCTGAAAAATAAATGACGGATATAAGTATAATCTTGATATCACCCTTAAACCATTGCATAATAGAGATGATTGCAAAATAGAAGGAATTTCCATCTTCCATTTCCTCTTTCTCCGTCAAGGTTGATTGGAGGGAGAGGGAGATGATGAATTCAAGTGGATTAGAGTGTGAAGTTTGTGTTGTTCACTTTAGGTGGATTAAAGGTGAAAGAGGGTGGATTTAGAGTAAAATTTGTTCAAGTTTATGAGTGATTTGATGGAGGTGGTAGATTAAAAATTAAAATTTTTAAATCAAGGGAAAACAAGATTACCAAATTGTCCTTTATTTTTAAAATAATTAAAAGTTATCATTATATAAGTTTGATTTATGAAATGTAAGTAACATATTTTAATAAAAAAATATTTATGAAATAATGTAATAAAAATTTTTATAATTAAAAATTACTTTTTAAACCTTGTTTTATAACAATTTTAAAATTTTCATTATTGATTATTTTTGTGAAAATAATTTCAAAAGCAGTATTTTTACAACATTTTCGTAATTAAGCTGGAAAAAAAATTGCGGACGTAATTGTAATCTTGATATGACCCTGAAATCATGGCGTAACGAAGGTGATTCCAAAATAGAGGAATTTCTATCTTCCTTCCCTTCTCTCTCCCAAGGTTGATTGGAGGGAGAGGGAGAGGATGACATCAAGTGGATTATAGTGTGAATTTTATGTTGTTCATTTGAAGTGAATTAAAGATGAAAATGGGTGGATTTAGAGTAAAGTTTGTTAAAGTTTGTGAGTGATTTGATGGATGTGATAAATTAAAAATAATATTTAAATCAAGGAAAAACAAGACTACCAAATTGTCCTTTATTTTAAAAGTCATTAAAAAGTATTATTATATAAGATTGATTTGTCGTAGAAAAAATATTAGAATGTATATTTGAAAATAACATATTTTAATAAAACAATATTTATAAAATAATGTAATTAAAAATTTTATATTTTATAATTACTTTTATACCTTATTTTATAACAAATTCCAAATTTTCGTTATTAATTATTTTTGTACAAATAATTTCAAAGGCCATATTTTTACATCATTTTCATAATTAAGCTGAAAAAAAAATTGCGGACATAATTGTAATCTTGATATCACCCTCAAATCATCAAATATGAGAGATGATTGAAAAATAGAGGAAGTTCTCTTTTCCTTTCCCTCTTTCTCCCTCATGGTTGGTTGATTGGAGGGAGAAGGATCAGATGACATCAAGTAGATAATAGTGTGAAGTTTGTGTTGTTCACTTTAAGTGGATTAAAGATGAAAGTGGTTGGATTTCAAATAAGTTTGTGAAAGTTTGTGAATGATTTGATGAATGTGATAGATTAAAAGTTATATTTAAATCAAGAAAAAACAAGATTACAAAATTGTCCTTTATTTTAAATATAATTAAAAATTATCATTATATAAGTTTCATTTGTTGTAGAAAAAATATTAATATATAAGAATGAAAATAACATATTTTATTAAAAAAACTTTATAAAATAATGTAATAAAAATTTTATAATTTATAATTACTTTTTAAACCTTATTTTATAACAATTTTCAAATTTTCGTTATTTTTACATCATTTTCATAATTAAGCTGAAAAATAAACTGCGGACATAATTGTAATCTTGATATGACCCTTGAACCATTGCATAACAGAGATGATTGAAAATTAGAGAAATTTCCATCTTCCTTCCCCCCTCTCTCCGTCAAGGTTGATTGGAGAGAGAGTGAGATGATCAATTCAAGTGGATTAGAGTGTGAAGTTTGTGTTGTTTAATTTAAGTTTATTAATGGTGAAAGTTGGTGGATTTAGAGGAAAGTTTGTTAAAGTTTGTGAGTGATTTGATGGATGTGATAGATTAAAAATTATATTTAAATCAAGGAAAAACAAGATTACCAAATTGTCCTTTATTTTAAAAATATTTAAAAATTATCATTATATAAGTTTGATTTATCGTAGAAAAAATATTGAAATGTATAAATCAAAGTAACATATTTTAATAAAAAAATATTTATAAAATAATGTAATAAAAAATTTTATAATT
>Ga0214543_1009492_pt1 | contig 15075 bp, 8 predicted proteins | sample CNSS2metaG_FD_160094 | JGI IMG/M metagenome (GOLD analysis project Ga0214543, IMG submission 160094) | Root nodule microbial communities from cowpea collected in UCLA plant growth center, Los Angeles, California, USA - CNSS2 | ecosystem: Host-associated > Plants > Roots > Nodule | place: USA...
CTCAAAATATGGATTTATTCATTAGTTTAAATTAGTCACTAATTACGCAATTAATTAGTATACACGAGTCTCTTGGGAAACGATATCCCGGTCTTACCGGTTACTACTTGCGCGACTTGGTACACTTACCAAAGTCATAACACTCACTCACGGAAGTGGATTGTGACCCACCAGATAACCATCTTTGGAAGCAGGGTTGATCAACCTTCACTCTTTTTTAGGTCATTGGAACCCTAGAACTTTTCAGGTCACGGGCTCTATTAACGGTTATGAAGTACAAATCATGGTTGATAGTGGTGCCACCCATAATTTCATACAGGCAAAGGTAGCCCATTTTCTTAACCTTGCACTTGAGCCCACCCCTAGCCCACTCCGGGTCATGGTTGGGAATGAGGAATTTTTACCTTGCACTACTTTCTGCCCCTAGGCCCACATTACCTTAGCAAATCTTGACTTACCTATTGACTTATACCCCTTGGATGTATCTGGCACTGATGTAGTCTTAAAGGTTTAATGGCTTACTCAAGTTAGCCCTTTCATTATGGACTACAATGGCCCTTTCATGAGATTTATGTGGGAGGGTCGGATGATAGAACTCAAGGGGGAACAAAGCCGAAACCCTACAACCAACTTAAACGCCTACTTAAACGCCTACAACAAATCAACAGATTAGATGCCCTCTTTCAACTCACACTCGAGCCTTCTCCCTCCATCCATTTCTAAATTTCACATATACCTCATTTGCCCTTTGATACTGTTATTCCTTCTTCTTTGACCCCTCAACTACAACACTTACTCACCACCTACTCTTCTCTGTTTTTCCCACCAACCACTCTTCCATCGACCATTCCATCACCCTCTTACCCAACACTGCTCCCATTTCAGTGCGCCTTTACCGTTATCCATACTTTCAGAAACAAGAAATTGAGGCTCAAGTTCAAATTATGTTGCACTCGGGATTCAATACGCCGAGCACAAGTCCTTATTCTTCCTCTGTTCTTCTTATTAAGAAGAAGGATGGTACATGGCAATTTTGCGTCGATTACCGTGCCTTCAATGCAATTACTGTTAAGGACAAATTTCTGATTCCTACTATCGATGAGCTTTTAGATGAACTCGGTAGTGCTACATGATTTTCGAAACTGGATCTCTTTGCAGGTTTCCACCAAATTTTCATGTTGCCCAATGATTCTCCTAAAACGGCGTTTCGCACCCACAACAACCACTTTAAGTTCAAGGTCATGCCATTCGGGTTGTGCAATGCACCTTCTACCTTTCAGGCAACCATGAATGACCTATTGCACCCTCATTTACGTCATTTTATTATCTTCTTTTTTGATGATATTCTTATATACAACCCTACCTTGGAGGAGCACATCTCTTATTTGGAAACAACCTTCCAATTGCTACTTACAAACAATTTTCATCTTGAGGGTGCCTAGTGTTTCATAGGGCAGTGATCGATTCAATATTTGGGTCATGTAGTTTCTTCTCAGGGTGTCACACCATATCCTTCAAAGGTCCAAGTTATCGTTGATTGGTCCTTACCCACCACTTTGAAGTCTTTGTGTGGTTTTACAGCCGATTTGTAAAGGGGTATGCCTCTATTGTTGTTGCCTTAATTGATTTAGTTAAGAAAGATAACTTTACTTGATCTTCTTTAGCTACTATGGCGTTTGAGAACCTTAAAACCACTATTACTTTCGCACCAGTTTTGACTCTGCCATAGTTTGATCTAATTTTCATTATTCACACAGATGCCTCCGGTTTTGGTATGGGGGCCATGTTATCATAACAGGGACACCCAATTGCCTTTTTCAATAAGCAATTTTGCCCTAAATTGCGTAATTCATCAGAATACATCAGAGAACTCTAGGTTATCACATCTGCTGTTCAGAAATGGTGCTAATACTTGCTCAGCTGCCACTTCGTCATCTACACTGATCAGCAAGCCATCAAGGAATTGCTCTTATAGATTGTGCTACTCCTGACCAACAATCATATGTAGCCAAACTATTGGGCTTCAACTTTGAGATTCATTTTAAACCTGGCAAAATAAACACCGTTGCTGATGCACTTTCCTGTGTTTCACCTAATGCAGACTAATTTTTCCTCATTTTTGTGTCTCAAATGGACTTTCTCCAAGACCTTAAGCACACTCTTGCTTCTGATGCTAATTTTTTGGATCTTAAGAATCATATTCTGCAAGATCCCTCCATATTCCTTGATTTTTCCATCCAACAGGACCTGATACTATATAAGGGAAAATTTTGGCTTCCTAAGTCATGCTCTATGATTCCCTTGCTCCTCCAAGAGTTTCACTCAACCCCTTTGGCTGGTCACCCAGGGGCTACTCGTACATTGGCTAAAATCAAAGCTAACTTTTATTGGGATTGTATGCGAAAAGATGTTTTCTCTTTCGTTGCTCATTGCACCACTTGTCAGCAAATGAAAATTCCCACCCAACGTTACAACCTATCTCGCCTTCGTCACGCTGCTGGGAGGATCTCTTTCTAGACTTCATAATTGGACTGCCCCCGTTTTAGGGCCACTTTACTATCTTGGTTGTGGTGGACCGGTTCTCTAAAGGTGCACATTTTGGTATGTTGCCTCGACCATTCACCGCCACTAAAGTTGTTGATCTCTTCACTAATTTGGTGTGCAAATTACATGGCCTTCCTCGGAGCTTAATTTCAGACCATGATTCTATATTTCTCAGTCACTTTTGGCGCAAACTATTTCGTTTGAGTGGCACAAAGCTCTGTATGTCCACAACTTACCATCCTTAAATGGATGGACAAACTGAGGTCGCATAAAATTATCCAACAATATTTGCATTGTTTTGTCCATCACCAACCATCTTTATGGGGCAAATTCCTTCCATGGGCATAGTGGTGCTTCAACACCACCATTAATTCCTCTACTAGTTTCACTCCATTCGAAGTTACATTTGGTTGTCTTCCACCAAACATCCCTCAAATTTTGGATATGACTACTACCAATGCTACGGCACAATTTGACACCAGCTCCCGCGACGCAATTCTTTGCAAATTGCTGTCCAATCTTCTCAAAGCACAACATGCCATGAAACGATGGGCTGATTCCCATTGACAGGATGTTCACTTCCATCAGTGATTGGGTTTACGTAAGGCTTCGCCCACGTCGTCAACACTCTATCACTAGTCAGTACCTTGGAAAGTTGCAGAAAAGGTTCTTCGGCCCCCATCAGGTTCTTGAAAAGATAGGTGACGTGACATACAAATTGGAGCTTCCTTCTAATGCTAAGATACATAATGTGTTCCATGTGAGTCTTCTCAAGCCTCACCAGGGCCCCCTTCCTTCTCCTCAACCACTACCTCTTCCCCCTGACATTGAAGACAATCAACCAGTCCTCACTCCCACTGCTATTCTAGATTGGAAGTTGTCCTCTGACACTGATGCTCCACAACAATTAGTTTTGATTCAATGGCAGGTTCTTCCTTTGGAAGAGGCCACCTTGGAACCTTGGGCACAAATTCAAGCCTAATTTCACCTTGAGGATAAGGTGACTCTCACAGAAGGAGGAGATGTTAGGATTATGTCTCATAACATGTCTATTATGGTGGAACAACTAAGCGAAGAGAATATTCAAAAGAAAATAGAAAATGATGCAAGACCACAACGAATTCAGAGGAGACCAATTTACCATATGAAAAAGGGGGACAAATGTTAAATACAAAATTTCTCCCTTCATATTCTCATACCTTCTGATTTCCTTTCTATTTTCTGTGCTAACCTATCATAATGTGTGATTAGTTAGCTATATTTTTCTTTTTTCTGTTTTGGTATCCATGTTTAGAGTATGTTGTTGATATGTTTTAAGGAGTTTGCGGCAGAGTTAAGTCTATAAATGTGCAACGGCGACAGATAACAAAGGTGTAGTTAGAGACGATGATAACAGAAGTGCCATGGTGCAGAGAGAAAAATCTTTTGGTCATTTTACTGTTAGTCTGGAATGTTGGTAACAATCATGGGGGGTGTAAGAAGAAAAACCCTACAATTATGATAACATGTTGAACAAATGACTACAGGAAACCTTCTTCCTGCATATTTCTTCTTGGGGCCCATGTAAGAAAAAATATTTTGCTATGGATCGTATAATTCAAAAGTCAAAAATAATTTTTAAATTGTACAGAAATTAAATTTTTCTTTAGAAAAAGTTTTTGGATGGTACAATAGTCAAAAATAAATTTTATATTATAGATTAAAAAACTATTTTTTCTTTATTCATTATACCCAATTTTAGAAATGAGTTTGATGTTGATGCTGGATTACAGCGGAGGTTTCTATTGCCTCCTCCTCACCTATATAGGAGACCAGTTCCCTCCTGACTTCGTCTTTGGTGCATCAACCTTAGCTTACCAGGTTCTTCTCTGTCTCTTTCACACTCTTCACTGTCCCAGTTTTGTGATTCTTTGCTGAATTTGTTCTCATATGTTATGAATTTGTGATTGGCGTGATCTGAAAGGTTGAAGGTGCAGCAAATGAAGATGGCAGGAAGCCAAGCATATGGGACAACTTTTCCTATGTTGGAAATGGTACTACCCTCTACTCACTACTCTTCTTTACAATATGCTTCATTTTTTTTTTTTGACTTATTAAACCTAGTTTTTAAGGTTTATTGTTATTATTCTTTCCCAAACAAATAAATGTTCGAATTATAAATTATGCAGTTGCTTTTGTTATGATTTGTCATTGCAGGTATATGAATCCCAAACAAACTCGATGCTTTCTTGAAAAAGCATCATATATTATAAAGCAATTCTGTTGCTAAGTTTAGCTCCGTACACCATTACAACGCACAAACTCCTTATTCACCACAATACATCAGAAACATAAGAAAAAAACACAAACGCAAACATGGTAGAACATAGTACAAGATTTATTTGTTTTACCATCATTAGATAACCTATCCAGTCCACCTTAAAGACCTGTACCTTTGTCCTTTATGGTGTTCATAAAGGAAACCAAGTTGAGGAACAAACATGTAAAGTAGGTCATCGACATGCTTCCAATACAAAACCCTCCAGCACTCAAACAAAATAAGGGGGAGGAGAACAATTCCGAAGCCAAAGATAAATCCCAGTTCTACACTTAAGAAACTCCAGTCAATTGATCCATGCATTTCATATGCTGGTGTTGGAGATGAATGTCCCCCCCTAACACTGCTGCAATCTCTTAGTGGTGGCCCACATAATCCTTCATTGCCTTCAAAAGAACTTGGATCAAATGTTTGTATTTGAGTACCTGTGGGAATTTCCCCCCACAAATGGTTAAATGAGAGATTCAAGTATGCTAGAAAGTTTAAACCAGCTAGCTCAGAAGGGATTTTTCCGCTCAAACTATTGCTTGACAAGTCCAAGGATTCTATATTCTTCAAATCTCCGATTGATAAGGGGATGTGGCCTGAAAAAATATTATGTGACAAGTTAAGAACATTCAGCGCTCTCAAACTCACTAGTTCTTGAGGTATTGGACCTTCAAAATGGTTGGAGGAGAGATCCAAGGAAGCGAATATAGTGGGAATTTTGGTCAACTCCATTTGCAAAGCTTTGTACACAACTGTAACTGAATCCATGTAGCGACCGCCATTTTCGTTAGTAAAGCGATAATAATTAGCTAGGTGGACAACAACATCGTAAGGTTCAGTCTCCAACAATTTGTGCAATTTTATTACTTGCAATTTGTTGATATTCGACAACAAACTATTGTAAAGCACAATGTCATGATTATCAAACATATCAAAATATAGATTCTCGTACTTCTCTTGGGGTTTGGTCTCAGATAGCATCATTTGTTTCAAGCTTCTCAAAACTGGTCCAGGGAGAATACCAGTGAAATTATTGGAGGCTAGATCAATAATGTGAAGCATCTCCCAATTGTTAGTGCTATGTGGGCATTCTATAGGACCATTGAGTTTGTTTGACCTCAAAATCAGCACTCTCAGGATGGAAATTTTCATTAAGAAGCAAGGAAATCTATCATCAAACATATTGTTTCCAAGATTTAAGACTTGTAGATTCTTGCAATTCGCAAGAGTGTTTGGGATAACACCTTCCAAGAGATTTCCATTGAGATTAAGGAATATTAAACTGCATGAACTTGAAATGGTGTCAGAAACATATCCCTGGAGTTTGTTTTGAGAAAGATTTAGTACTCGGAGGGTACTGTTCCTTCTCATCAAGCACTTGGGGATGAGGCCATTGAAACGATTATAAGAAAGATCAAGTAACCGGAGAGAAGACAGATTACAAAAGGACTCAGGGATTTTTCCTTGGATGTTGTTATTTGAAAGGGAGAGAAAGTATACAAAAGGAACATACTTATCTATGTTGAGTGGGACAGTGCTGAATTTATTGTTTGAGTAGTCCAAATGATTCACATATTTTGTGAAAGTGGGAACTGATCCAGTGAGTTGATTGGAATGAAGATCAAGGATGTATAGGTTGGAATTCAGATCATCAAAGGGTCCTTCCATATTTGTGAGAAAATTGTTGGAAAGATTTAAATAAACCAGAGATTTAAATCTCCAGATCCAGTTTGGTATTTCTCCTTGAATCTGGTTGTTGGATAGGTCTAAAGCATTTATTTGTGTTTGGTTTCTCAAGAACCCCGGAAATTCTCCTAAATTGCAAGAACCCAACAATAAATATTTCATGCTGGGAAAGGATGAAATGAGATGATCATCATTAAGAGTTACATTAACTGATAATTTGTTGTTAGAAAGACCTAATGTATGCAAATTTTGAAGCCTTTGAACCATATCAAGCCTTATGGTGCCATTGAAATCATTGTCAGAAAGTTGTAGGAAACGAAGTCCTTTAATATGGAAGATAGATGCGGGAATAGGGCCACTCAAACTATTGCTGCTCAAGTCAATCAATTCTAATTTTGAAGAAGAAGCATTTGGAAATTCATCTAATAAACCATCAAGTCCATTACGAGAAAGTGTAAGCTCTTGCAAAGATAAAAGTGTAAAAAGAGACATGGGAATGTTTCCACTAAGGTAGTTATCTCCTAAATCGATACTGAGGAGATTTTCAAGTCCCTCAAAATGAGTTGTAGTGATAACTCCTGTCAGATTATTGTGCAAGATTGATAAATATCTGAGATTTTTTACCATCTTGAAAGATGGAAGAGGACCAGTAAACCTATTAAAAGATAAGTCCAAATGAACAAGCTGAGTGAGATTTGAAATAGAACCTGGTAACTTACCAGAGAAATTTGTATTACTAAGATTCATGCTGTGAAAAGCGGCATCTGGTAAGAAGTTTGGCAAAACTCCATGAAGATCCCTGTTGTTTGATATATCAAAAACCTTTAGGGTTTTTAGTTGAAAGATGCCGTTTGGAAAAAGACCAGTCAATGAGCAACTGCTGATCTCTAAGACATTCAAATTGGAGAAATTTGCAAAGAATTCTGGCACCGAACTTGAGATGTTATTCAGACTCAGTCTAATTATTGAGAGTTTCTCAAGTGTTGCTAGCGAAGAATCAATTGGTCCAGAGATATTGCATGATGACATACTCAACACTTGAAGATTTTGAAGGGAAGATAGAGCATGACACCACTCTTTTCCCTCAGCAGATACCTTTACACCGTCAAGGTATAGTTCTGTGATGTTTTCAAGATTCTGCAAAAACATTGCAATATTTGGATTCTGGAGTTTAAGAATAGGTTGTGAGGTAAGTGGTGTTGACAAGTCAAGTGTTGTCAAATCTGTCAGATGAGAAATCTCACCTGGAATCTGGCCATGAAATCCAGCATTTGATAAATTCAAGTACCTCAAACTCTTTAGCTTGCCAAAGTTGACAGGAATGGAAGAATTGAAATGATTGTAAGCCAGATTCAACCTCTGCAAATATTCCAGTTCAAAGAGACTGGAATAATCTAGTCCTCCAAAAATAAATTCCTGACTCAAGTCAAGACCAATGACATCGCCCTTGCTGCATGTTACTCCATTCCATTGACAGCAATCACTGCTTTGATTCCAGTAAACCATTTTTTTGGATGTGGCTGGGTTGAATACAAGGCTGTCTTTCAAGTGAAGTAATAAGAGTTGTTGATGGTGAAGACTGTGTGATGTTGCTACGTTGATGATGATATTCAAGTATATAATGCACAAGGGTATGAAGATATGGAAGAAGATTTGATGGATTCTCATTGCCAAGAATAACAAAGTTCTAGACAAAAAGTTCGAAAACTTTCAATTAGCATTCAGTGTGGGATGATGTTAATAGTCACTGTCTCTAGAACTTGAAATTTGGACAATGAGTCATCATGTGATCTTGTGATCGGTCTTTCCAGTGGATCACTTGAAACATACAAGAATAATGAGACATAATTCTAATTTAAAACAATCACATAGAGTTCCATTTACTCCAACAATAAATGAATATTGTTCGAAGTTTAAAGTCACTTTGTAGTGTGAATGAATCAAAATGATGTGTCTATGAAGAATTTCCAACATTTATGTTATTCCTTTCCCACATTCACTCCTCAAGATTTCCTGAATTATAATATGAACATTCTGTATCACATTACAAACGTTGCTACTTTTAGTTTTTGTAGCATAGTCTCATTTCATGTGCTCCATATTCAGATGCTGGTTAAGAAGTCTTCTGTCGTACTTTTGATCGAGATAACTATATTCAATAAAGAATTCAAATTTTCAGGCTAATTACATTTAATAAACAATTAGATCATTGAAAGTTAATATATCTAGGCAAAATGTATGATAAGAAAATATAGAAATATTAATACAACAATAATAACACTGAATATTGTAATATTATAAATGAATAAATATAATTCAATTATGATGTTTATGAATATGTAATTGAAAATAAAATTATTCAAAATATGTTATTTTAGTTAATACATATGTCTCTTTTATTTTTAAAATTCTTATCTTTAGAATATATTACATATCCGTAATCAAACGTTTTTTGTCTGCAAATATCTCGTAACCTTTTTTTCCAACGGTTGAATAACACTTGAAATATTTTGACGAATTTGTATTGCACGTGTGAATGGAAAAAATATATATTTTCTCCCAACAAAAGTTTATAATTTTAAGTTGTTGAAAACATACCTCACCACGCGTAGCAACAACAACCCGCTTCTTGGTCTTTAACACCTTGTTTCCTTCATATTCACACGAAAACCATCACTCTTTACCACCATTTTCCTTCATTATTTATAATATATTATATTAATATTAATAATTATATTTAATCCATTTATTTTATTTATAGTAATTAATATGTTTATACTTTAATGTTTTTTCATAAATGGTATTTTCATAATTTGTATTATGTTTGGATTCAACTCCTTTTTTTTTTTGTGTATTATTAATCTTACCGTGACCGTTCCAATTATGTATCAATGAGTTATGACATTTTTAATTAATTTTAGAGGTAAATTAGACTCCTACCGTTTGAATTTAACTTATGTTGTTATTTATACTTTATAACTAAATAAATAGTAATGACATTTTTTACATGTATGTGGTGCATCTGTGTAGTCAATTTTGTGAGAAATATTTTTCATGGATTATTAATTACCTAAAAATGTTTACCACCTTCTACATTACTAAAAATTATGTTTTCATCCTTGAGTCATTTTCAAAAATTGTGTCTATATATATTTTGTTTCTACACTTTATATGAAGGTCACGTAAACTACTTTTTCTAACAAACGACACGTAGGTATTCTATTATAATCTACTGTGAAATTTTGTTTGTCATATTGAAAACATGCATTTAATGCCATATTGACAAAGAATGAGAAGGAACTTTGTAAGATCTTAAGTTAAAAGATTTAAATGTGAAAAATCATATTCAAGTAACTGGTTCAGCTGTGCTTGAAACAATTTCAAAGAAGGGTAAGTTTAAGGACGTTTAGAATTCTTTAAAACAAAAATACCAAGACATTACTAGAGTAAAACAAGCACAACTATTCTATGGTGTGAGTGGGAAATTTTGCAAGCAATAATCAATCAATGATTAATTTTCTCAAATTTTTATAATTACAAATAAGTTGAGGATGTACAATGAACAAGTGTTTGATATTAACATGGTCAGGTATCTTAAAAGTATTTCTAGAGTTTTTTGTGTTTTATAAGTAGTAAGTATGTGTTGAATAGTTACATAGATGTAGACATGGTTGGTGCTGTGAATTCTAAAAGATTTATTTATGGTTATCTTATGACTTTTGTAAGGAAAGCAAGGGCATGACAATCCAAAAAAAAGTGTTGCTCTATCTTCTCAAAGACCGAATATATTATTACGGTTAAAGTTGTCATCTGCAAAAATTCCTATAAAAGTTTGGATTATCTCAAGAAAAATATGTTTTGTATTATGATAGTCAAAGTGCAATTCATCCCATTACTCGATCTTTCATTCAAGGTCAAAGCATATTGACAATATGATTGATAGAGGGTGTATTACAACTAATTGGAAAACGGTAATGATTGCATTGAATAAAATACTTTGCAACTTTGTCTTTTTGTATACTAATTGAAATTATTGTCTTTCGTGCATAAATTCAAGAGTCCTACACCAAGTCCCGAAGTCCATAAAGTATGAAACACTTATTAGACTAGTCATTACACAACCTAATTGAAAGGATGACTAGACAAGTAAAGAGTCAGCACTAAACGAGTATCATATTGATCGTACAAATCCAGCTTAGAATTTCGCAAAAGAAATCTATCCAATCACAAGGTGATCAACATCAATTGCAAATTAATCAAAGGAATTTGAGCATTAAAATTGATATCAAGTTGATAAAAAAAATTGTGCAACAAGTCTCAACATTATTTGGAGATATTCTGACTGAAGATCTTATTATACAAACAACAGATAATTAAGATATTATTGAAGATATATTTGAAGAAAATCCAGAAAATTGATTGAATATCAAATTATTTATATAAGGAAGTATTTTGGAATCCTCTCTAATTGATTAGTTTAAATATTGTCATATGAATATTAACCTGTCATGAAAGAAGAAAAGGACTCTGCAAATTAAAGACTGCAAGAGTATATTTTGATGATTGAAGTCACAACATTACAATGTTTAAAATTCAAATTGTTGAATGGATGAAAAGGATAATTTAGGAAAGTAATATACTTGATTGAAAATCCAGAACTTCGAAAGTGAAGAATGGCGAAGATATTTGAAGATATGAAGATATTTTACATCAACAATCAAAAGGCATAGTGCAACTATAAATATCAAGACCTAAATGAAGAGGATGTAGAACAAGAGAAAAAAAAATAAGAAGTATTAAATTACTGTCAAATTCATTCTTGAAGAGAAAAAAAAACAAAGAAAGAATGTTCTCTGAAATTATATTGTCATAATCATCTTGTTAAAGAGTGATATTAGGTTTAAAAATATTCGGTCATATGTCCTTTAATATATATTTCATTGTCGAGTACACATATTCATGTATTTTACCACAATTGGATGTCTTTCAATTCACCATGTCACATCCATATTGTATAATTCTTCAAAAATCTATCACATAAAAGATGTTCCTTAATTTCAACAACATTCAATATTCTCTCATTTAAACAATTCACACAAGGACACCTTATCCTTCCTCTGTTTTCCACATTACCATCATGACAATGAGAAAATTCTATAAACTCCTCGATCCCTTTTTCATAATAATCACTGATACGTGATAAATTAATCCAACTCTAATTCATGTATGTTCTATAACGAAAAATAACTCCAATACTAAATAAAAATAATAACTATCGGGGTCAAACACCTCCAGACTCTATACCAACACGTTGATCAAGACACATGTTCATAATATTAAATAATTCCAACACTAAATATATATAATCAGGGGCGTACCTACGTTATGACCAAGGGGAGCCATGGCTCCCCCTAGGTTTTTAATTTTAAATTTTGTAATATATTTATATATTTTTTAAATTTATATATTTATATATTATTTTTATTAAGTTATATATGTTGCTGATTAAGTGTATTTGAAATGTTTTTGATGATGTCCATAATAGCATGACAATGGTTAACATGACATGTGTGTGATAATCTGAAAGTGTTAATCTGCTGCCCCGATAGTCGACTAGCCAACTAATGTAGTCGACTAGGTTCGTGCCTGATAGCAGTTGTTATATAAAAACAGTTTCTGCACTTCCCGATAGTCGACTAGCCAACTAATGTAGTCAAGTAGGTTCGTGCCTGATAGCAGTTGTTATATAAAAACAGTTTCTACACTTTCTGAAGCTGAATTTGTTCAACCAAAAGAAAGAAAGAGAAGTGTGAAACAGGTTCTTGGAGCTATCTTGGAAGGTCCTCTTGAAGAATTCTATCAAGACACATTCAATTTTGACTTGGCAAGAAGAAGAAATTTCAGTCTTGGAAAAGGTGTACTCAATCCATTTTGTAGGCTTTGTTCTTGTGTTTTGATACAGTTTGAAACTGTTTATTTCTGTTGTTTTCTGTCTAAAGCAAGTGTGTGTGATAGCCTTGCTGTTGTGTGGTTGTGCAAGTGTGTGGATGCCTTACGTGTGTGTTCCTTTATCTTAGAATTTAGATTTATCAAGTGTATTTGTAAATCTTGAAATTCTTGTGATATAGTGAATATCTCTAGTTGTGGTTTGCTAGATGAACTGGATGTAGATTCTTAAGAATCGAACCAAATAAAAATTTTGTGTGCTTTATCTCTTTCTCTCTATATCTTGTCATAGTATAAATGCTTCATACATTAAGCATCAAACCATACTATTTCAATTGATTCAAAAGAAAAGGTTTTTATCAAAACAATTTCAAAAGTGCTAAAATTGGGCAAAATTTGTTAATACCAATTCACCCCCCTCTTGGTTGTGAAATATTGGTGCATCAATTCTAACAAGTGGCACCAGAGCTGGTTAGTCGAATCCATAGTCGACTAGATCCTAACAGATGGCCAATATTTCACAGACTTTTTCTGAAGGGGCTTCAATAAACAGACCACCCTTATTTTCTAGAGATAACTATCCCTTCTAGAAAATCAAAATGAAGATCTTTTTAGAATCAGTTGATAAAGGTGTATGGGATGCTATTGTTAATGGTCCATTCATACCTACAAAAATTGTGGAAGGAAAAACTATGCCTAAAGATTTCTTATCTTGGACTCTTGATGAAAATAAACGTGTTCATTATGATGTGAGAGCCAAGAATATAATCTCATCTGCACTAACATTGGATGAATTCTACAGGGTATCAATTTGTCAATCCGCCAAAGAAATGTGGGATGTGTTAGAGGTAACTCATGAAGGCACGGATGAAGTCAAGAGAGCTAGAAAGAACACATTAATCCAGGAGTATGAAATGTTTAGGATGAAGGCTGAAGAAACAATCTATGATGTGCAAAAAAGGTTCACTCATATTGTGAATCATCTCATAGCCTTGGGAAAGGACTTTGAAAAGGAAGAACTGAATATCAAAATACTGAAAAGTCTTAATAGAGCATGGTAGCCTAAGGTCACTTCAATTTCTGAATCAAGAGATCTCACCACAATGAGTATGGCAACCCTCTTTGGAAAACTAAGAGAACATGAATTGGAACTTGGACGTCTAAAAGAGGAAGAGGGAGGAGAGAAAAGGCAAAGCATTGCATTAAAAGTTGCTGCAGAAATTGAAAGCAGAAGCAAAGCCAACAAAGATAAAGAAACAACAGATCAGGAGGATGAAAATTTTGATTCTGAGACACTGAATCTGATGGTAAAACGTTTCTCAAGATTTTTGAAGTGCAAAAATAAATCTAATGCAAAATCTGCAGCTGCAGGAAATAGAAGATTCCCTTCCAAGAGGCAAGAGTCATCATCTAGCACTCCAACATGTTATGAGTGTGGCAAATCTGATCATATCAAACCTGATTGTCCAATTCTCAAGATCAAAAAGAAATTGGAGGAAAAGAGTGAGGCCACAAGCAAGTCCAAGAGAGTGAAGAAAGCATATATTGCTTGGGAGGACAATGACTCCAACACCTCTAGTGATTCAAGTGAAAGCCATGAAGAAGAAACAAATATGTGTTTGATGGCTGATACAAAATCCTCTGCCAGCAGTGTAAGTGATCTTGAATCTACTGATGAAAGCTATGAAAATAGGTTCTATCAACTACTTAATGTATATAATGAGTTGCATGAAGAGGCTAGAAAGTTGCAATACTCTAATAACATACATAAAGGTGAAAATAAGTGGCTTGAAAATAGATTAAAACAGCTTGAAACAGAAAATAAAGAGTTGAAAACTGAGCTTGAAAATATTGAAAAGCATAAAAGTGATAATTGCAAAAAGAGTGTGCTTAATTGTGAAAATTGTTCCAAACAATTAGAGAGAATCAAATATCTAATGAGTACCTTAACTAGATTCACTCTAGGAAGAAATTATCTAGATGCTATGCTAGGTTCCCAAAGAAGTGTATTGAACAGAGAAGGCATAGGATATGCAGAACACGAAAATCAACTTAATAGTCGACTAGAGTCAAGGAAACTCATTAACATGAGTAAACCATCTTCTATTGTATGCTTTTACTATTGCAAACCTGGTCATACATCAAATAAATGCTACTTTAAGAATCATGGTGTTCCTGAAGGTAAATATAAATGGATAGCCAAGAATTCAAATGTTTTGTCTAACGTGAAAGGACCCAAATTCAATTGGGTACCTGCATCATCTGTTTAAACTGTTTTCCAGGGTTTGTGAAAAGCCTAATAATCAATGTGGTATTACTTTTTAGGCTGCACAAGTAAAGAAAAGTTCCAATCATTCACTGCGTGAGTAAAACAACTTTTAATACTTTTTGATGATGTTTCTTAGGACATAAAAATTAATCTTTTTTGCCCCAAAAGTGTTTCCTACAAATACAAATTGTGTTGTTGCATCTATGTTGTTATTCTTCAACATTTTAATGAATTAGGCATACTTGATTTCACATTTACAGCATAAAAATCTGCATCAGATTTTACCATTCTGCAGCAAATAAAGTTGACTATCTAGTTAACTATC
>Ga0214543_1009494_pt1 | contig 15074 bp, 8 predicted proteins | sample CNSS2metaG_FD_160094 | JGI IMG/M metagenome (GOLD analysis project Ga0214543, IMG submission 160094) | Root nodule microbial communities from cowpea collected in UCLA plant growth center, Los Angeles, California, USA - CNSS2 | ecosystem: Host-associated > Plants > Roots > Nodule | place: USA...
TATTTTTATATATATATATATATATATATATATATATTGTTTTATTTTGTTGTATTGAGTTAATTTAAATTTATCGTTTGAAATTTAATACTAAAATTATGTATTGTTTCAATTTTTTTTTTTTGAAGTTGTATTTTTTAAAATTAAAATAAGAGGACATAATACTAATAATTTCTATGTATATTGAATTATTTGATCGGACAGTTTAAAAAATTTAATTACTCTTTGATAATTTATTAGTGTATACATATTTTAATATATATATATATATATATATATATATATATATATATATATATGTGTGTGTGTATTAAAATTTATTAATAGTTGTCAACTATATTTTGTATAATTGTGAAATATGTTGTTTAAAACTATAGTTTTTTGAATGATTGAAAAGAGAATGTTGTGAACTTCTGATTACAAATAATTTCTGTGTTTACATCAAAGTCTAAATCAAAGTCTAAAGGATAAATGACTTTAGCTATAATTTGGCAAGATTCAATTAGCTGGTTATTCTCCGGCATATGTCGACTATGTTGCATGTTAACTAGAGTTAAAAATATAATATTTCTTTAATAATTTACAGTTTGAAACTTCAATGGACATACCAAACACACGCCTATTAGACTTAAATAATTGTTTCATCTTATTTATTCAAGCAACTCATGCCCACTGTTTTTTTATAAATATTAATACCTGTGGGTAATTTTGTTGTCTGGGTTCAAGATTTTCTTACCATATAAAACAATAAAGATACTGGGATACAATGTATAAGTTTATATGAAGTCAAATAAGGAACCGTTTACTTTTATTTACGTGTGTATTTGCATTTTTCTGTTTGCACTTTTCAATATCTCCTTATTTTCTAGTTTTTCCTGTTTAAAACTTTTATGAAGACACATCAAACAATACTTTTCGTTTTCTATACAAATTTCTCAAAATAGAAAAAATGGTATTAACAATTTGGTATAATTAGTCATATAGTACCTAATTTGGGACTAGGATGTCAAATAGGTACCCGGTTTTAAAAAAGTGTCAATTGCATTCCAATTTTTCAAAGAGTGCTTTAATTAGGTCCCTTTCAGTGTGTCATGCGTCAGTCTGTGGTTTTTTTTATTTTATTTTTTTAAAATTAAAAAAATTTAAATTTTTTTTAAAATTTTTTGAAAATAAAAATAAAAATGCCACGTGTTAAGTCCTTGTATGTGATACGTGGCACTGTGTCAGTATCACTATCATATGCCATTGTGTTGATTTCGATTTAGTCCCCATATATATTTTTTGTTTCAATTTAGTTCTTAAGTATGTGTATCTGAGTCAATTTTGTCCCAATTTTTTTTAATAATTAAAATCCATTTTTTTATAAAAATAAAAGTAATTGAGTATAAAAGTTTAACAAAAATTAAGTATTTGATATTTATATTAAAATTTAGTGGTAAAGGTCATTTTATTAAGTCATTTTTAATAATAAAAAAAATTAGTATAACATTCAAACCAATAGAAATTTTGGTTTAAAATTAGTAAGAGACAATAGTGTTCTATTTAAAAAAAAATTAACAAAATATGAGTACTTAATAAAAAAGTAATTAATAAAGTAATATGTTAAAAAGTCATTTTTAATAAAAAATATTAGTATAACATTTATATAAATAATAAATTTGGTCTGAAATTGAGAGGAACAATATAAATATTAGTACTTAATTTTGTAAAAATATTTATAGTTAATTATTTTTAATCTTATAAAAAATGGATTACAAAAATATTTTAATTATTAAAAAAAATTGGGACAAAATTGAATCAGATATACATACTTAGATACTAATTGAAACAAAAAGACATATATGGGGACTAAATCAAAATCAACATAATGACATATGATAGTGACACTGACACATGACATTGCAATGCCATGTGGCACTGACAATGCCACGTGTCACACACAGGGACTTGACATGTGGCATTTTTATTTTTATTTTCAAAAAATTTAAAAAATTTATTTTTTTTTTAAAAAAAAGAAAAATCACAGACCGACATGTGGCACGTTGACTAACGGCGTTAGTTAACTCTGTCTGAAAAAGACCTAATTAAAGCACTTTTTTAAAAGTTGGATGCAATTGACACTTTTTTAAAACCGAGTACTTATTTGACACCCTAGCCCCAAACTAGGTACTATACGACTAATTATACCTAACAATTTTATAATATAAAATAAAAAATAAAATAAAAGAACGTGAATAAAAGGAAAGAGACCCTATAAAATTCTCAATTTATTTCTCTTTGAGAAGAAACCCTAAACTCTTAATCGTTTTGAGTTATTATTTTTATATATTTATCTCTCTTTTATTTGTATTTTCTAATTAAATTATCATAATTTTCTTTTAAGAATTTGAATAGTGTAAAAGTTGAATCTTATATAACAAGTGTATCAAGAGTTATAGTGCGAAGTAACCTAACACCAGGGGTTTAATTTGGAGCAACTTTATCTTTATTTGTCTGCATTAAAAATCCTTTTTTAAATGATTGTGGGGATGAATAATTTGAGTACATAAATTTGAACTGACTTATAGGTGTTCAAAATAGAAGTACGAAAAATTATACTTTAACTTCTAATTTTTTATTTTCATTTTAGAGAATAAATAATAAAAATAAAAAATGAAAATCATCCATTGATTAAAAAAAATGTTGTTGACACGTCCATCAGAAAAAAAATTCTGTGTTTTAAAATTGAAGAGTAAACGAAGAGTGTGAACATATACGAAACAGGTGTCGAGGTGAGAAAGGAAAAAGGTTGTGTGGGAAACATGGAATTGAAGGGAAGGGTGTATAAACAATGTGCAAAAGACAACACATGAAGACATGAGAAACCTAGAAAACAAGGTTGAGTGCAAAACCCTTATTTGCATTTGCATGGTCACCATTATGTCCTGTTATACAAAAGGTGTACAACAGTACTACAGAACCATTTTCTTTTAGCCTGGCATCACTAACTCACTCCATTTTTTATTTTTATTTTCCCTTTTGGTTTGGTTCAGAATCCAGAAATTAAAGGACAAAAGCAAAGAAGACAGTATTTATAGTTATTTATTTAAAATTAGTTGCCAAACAAAGAAAATGGAAGTAGACAAGACAAGGGAATATTAGTTTCCAGAAAAACCCTTGGCAAGTAAATTGGAGTTCATCTCTACACACTCCCCAAATTCAGTGTGCTACCACTGCTTGGAATATCTCATGCCATCAAAATCATAAAGCTGATTTGATGGAAAAAAGTGGATTCTTACCTACCTTTTAAAGTTATATGTTTCGTTCATTAATTTTGTCTACAACAAACTTTGTTCTCAAATTTACGTTAAATTATTTATTAAATTATGTATAATACCACAAGACAAACTATCAATTTTAGGATGGAAAATATTTTTTTTAAGTTTAGATTTTCTACTCAATTTTGTTATTGTACTTTTAGAGTACTTTTTTAAATATATTAAAAGCGCTTTTACTATATTTTAAAATATGAAATGTAAATTAATAAATATATATATATATATATATATATATATATATATATATTGAAGATAGATATAATTCAGAAAACACAGCAGAACATTAAAATTAATTTTTTGACACCGGATACATTATTATGATTTTTAGGGATATTTTAGTCGTTAAAAAGGTTAATTTTTATATTTGCAAAAAAATGAAAGATAAAATAAAATATATAAAGTGTATGTAAAAATTTATTGAGCTGAAAATAATAGTATATTTTTAAAAGATATATATCTATCCTCAAAATAACTTTTTATTTTTTTCGATAAAAAATAATACCATGATATGTATAGTATAGTTGTTTTTTCTTGTGAAAATCACATCAATACTGTCCTTTTTCTTTTGAGTTGCTTTCTATTATTGAAATTTTTATATCAAAATTTAAATTACTTGAAACATATAGAAATGTGATGAGGTTAGGCTACGCGTAATAATTTTTCGTACTCTACCCGTCTGTCACCTACTCATTTTTATATCCGTATGGTTATTCATTAGAGTATCACATATTTTTTCAATATCGTATTTAAAAAAATTATATGTAATAACATATTTTAATTTCAAATTCAAATAAAATATAATATATAATATTCAGTTCAAATAACTATTTAAATAAGATTAGTTTACAGTTTTAAAAAAAATCAAATTTTTAAAAATTATTTATTTATTTTAATCATAATTTTTTAGTTTAAATTAGAGTATAATAAGTACGGATATTAGGGATACAGATACTATGATATCCGTACCCGTTTCTTATCATGCGAATATAAAAAATATTTGTACCCATTATCCACAGATATTTATTTAGAATATTCATTTATTATTCATTACGAATTTTATTTGTGAATATCTACAATTACGTATTTTATATATATATATATATATATATATTATTTATGATTAATAAATCAGATTTTTAATCTGAAATCTTTCATGCATTTAGCTTTTAATCATAAATAACTGAACATAGGTGTAGGTAAAGGCGGGATTTGAAGAGATAAGATCGTAATTTTTTATTAATAACTGAACATAGGTGTAGCTTTATTATTAGTGTGCCATTCTTACCACTAAATATTTTTATTACTTAATAAAGCTTTAATGTTTTAATTATTAAAATGAAAATTTTCTATTAGTCTCTTTATTTGGTTCACGACCTTTGAATCCTTATATTTATTTAATTAATTGGAGTTTGGAGAAACATTGAAGATAGAAAATGTTTTAAATGCGAGTTTAAAAGTTTAATTAACTAAATTGGAAAGAATTTATATTAAAAAAATCTTCTTCTAGTTTTGCTTATTTGATTGAAAACTATATGCAATGGGCTCAAAATTTTTTGCGTACAAAGTTTTTATTTAAAACATTTGTATGCTTTTCGTGTATGTATATTATATTAATTAATCAAATGAAAAATCACTGAATTGTGATGTACTTTAGTAGACACCGGATGAAATTCACGAGCATATGGGGAAAATTATTACGATCAATAATTAGGTTTTTCTCTTATAATTATCCACTAAGAGAAAAAATATATATAATTATTGGTGATCTGATTAAAAAATAATCGTCAAATATCATGAAGTTGGAAGAATATAACTTCCTCCATCATTAGCTTATTTTTCACCTTCACTTACAAATCTGAACTAAAAAAACATGAACAAGCTTGTATATATATATATACTATAAAGGACGAGATAAAGACGGGCAGAAAAGAAAGAAGATAGCATCTTTTGAAAACCCACCACAAAGCACGTGAGAAGTGAGATAGAATTAGAAATATGCATGCCCGTGTTCAACGTGTCATATTTTGTTCTTGGAAAACAAAAACCAATTAAGGTTGACAACTGGATCCAGTTTTAAATTATTAAGATTTAGATTGTTTAAATTAAGGGACAGGTACGAACAAAACAGAGGACTGATATTGAATTTAGAAAAATAAAAAAGAAAAATTATATTTTAACTCTAATTTTTACTCTCTAACCTAACTTAACGTGGATTATTAATTTTTTTTTTAAAAAAACATAATAATATATTAATCAATTATTCACATTAAATTATATTAAGAAATAAAAAAAAAAATGGAAATCATAATATAATTTTTATATAAAAAAAAAATCATCAAGACATTCCTGGCTCAACTTTCTTCACTTTAATATTCATTAGCAAACAGTTTTTGCGTATAATATTATCGCATAATTTGAACAATATTTCACCTCAAATCAATACTTAAAATTAAAAATATAAAGCTGAAGTTTTCCAACCACAATAATTACAAGTCTCTCTAGTGAAATGAAAATGAATATTTTTTATAAAGTTTCTTTCTTTCTTGTTGGTTACTATTTTTTTTTTTATGTCAGTGTTGCCACCGGTATAGAATAAGTTATCAGTTTATGTTATTTGATGTACTTGGGTAGGGGTACTTTGTACTTCATTTTCAATACACTCTGATATATCTTCAAGAAAAATAGCATCGATGAACCGGTTATAATTAGAAAGATACTCATGCAAAGGGTACAGAGTTCAAAAATCAGTATTCAAAACATGTTCAAGGACACATGTCAAAGAAAAAGAAAATGGTACAGAGTGTTCTTTTGTAAATAAATGTATATTTCTCTCTAAATTAAAATCAGTTTCTGTAAATATTAATTAATAATGAGAAATAAAGAAGTTTTACGAGTAAGTTTTACAAATTAAGTAACCATAAAACTCAATTATTATATAAATTAATTAAGTATATAAGACTAGAAGAACATCAGTTAGTTTATAATAATAAAATGCAGAGAAATAAACACATATAGTGACATATATTCTTCTTCTTCTTCTTCTTCTTCCATATTATGGCATGCATGTGCAGGCATAGATAGCGAGATCAAGGTTGATGGTGAACACGGTTCTTCTGCTTATCAATGAAAATTCGAGCTTTGTTGTCAATATTGGGTGAAGCCACACCCCAAGTCCCTTTGTCATAATCGCTAGGCCAATCACGCACAATCTCACGCCCATTCCTTCGCCTTCCTTTCGTCTTCTTGTTACTTCTGAACAAGTTGAGAAAAAAGAAGAAGCTTAACATGTTGTTAACTCTTCTTGGCCAATGATTGTTAAATAAGGAATTGTTAGGTTTTTGATCGTAATTGGGAAGGTGGGATCTGAATTTATAGTGGGTTGAGGTTGGTGAATAGCCATGAATACTGGAGAATCTGATAAAGGAGTGGTAAGATGAAGGACTCAATCAGCGTTGATGATTGCATGGCATGGAAACAAACGACAATTTGAAGGTACCAAATACTTTTGCTATAGTCCGCAACTCACCTTCTTGACCGAAACAAGCTTTTCTGTGAAGAGTATTGAAAGAGATTTAATTAGTAGCTATAGGTATATAGATAGGGTACTGTTAATAATGCTGTCTAGGCTATGATCTCTGTACTTTCTCCTCACCTGTGTGAAGATTCACGTCATTATTAATTCATTGCCACTTTTTACTTTATCTTTATGCACGTAGTTCTGTACCACTGATAATGGACTTTTCCTCATCTACATTTCCTTCTTACCACCATCATAAGTGCATGCTTTCCCTTTTAAAATTTCTTAATCAATTTTTAAAATTAATTCATTCGTGTTATAATAAATTTGTTTACAAACATCCAAAATTAATTTTATAAATATCAAATTCACGTCAAAATAGAAGCAACTTTTTTTTTTTAATTTCTTCATCAACCAAAATCATTTTTTTTTCATCAAGTAGAATTAATTTCTAAGCAAGAGACTAAATATTAATGTGTAGTTGGATAGCAGATGATATAATAGACCTAATAATAAGTCTCACGATAACCGATGATATATAATAGACCTAACAAACAAATTTCGTTATGATAGAATCTGACTCATGATTATTCTGATATCATGTTAAGAAGTAAACTTTAAACTAAACTCAACCATAAAAAACTAGTTTGTAAGGTGGTCTTTGCGTCCACTTATATACTTACGTAATTTAAACTCATTTAGATGTGAAATCTCTTACCGTTGCTAAAATCTTGTTAAACGAACTGATTTCTTCATCAAATAATAAGAGTAGTTTCTCATTAATATGTGATGGTGAATTTGAGCCCTCGATTATCTAATATTTTAGACATCATTCCAAATCCATTAGAGATGGAAACAATAAGAATCGATTGCTTTGAAGGAACTATACGATGATATGCATTAAATGAGTAGGTCTTTTGGCTACCTCAAGTGGCAGATATACTATTTTTTACAACAACAAAAAAAGTCTAGGACCCAACCTTTTTAATTTTAAAATGTTCAAAATATTATTAGATCAAATCATAGTTTTAATAAAAAAAGTTAAAGAGTGGAAATTCATTGTATACATATAAAAGCGTAAATCTCAAGAATATCATATATTTCACATTAATTTTGCAGTACATTAAAAAAGAATATTGTGAAAAATCTAAGTATAGAGTTGGTAATCTCAAACTAAATAAAAATGAGTAATATATAAAGATAAGTATTTATTAATCCATTATGTTAACGTTCTGGATTAAAACTGATGTCAGATTTAATTGATGCTTATATATAATGTGAGAGTTTTATAAACTGAATAAATTTACATGAATTTAAAAATGAGTTGTGCAAAAAAGAGGAGGAATTCACTTGGGATTTTACGTTTTTTCCTTTTCTAAATTTAACCTAATAGCACTTGATAAAGATGGTGGATACGTAACTCTTTGAGAACAGAATAAAGAAAGGAGCAAAAAGGAGGAAGGGAAATGAAATTGCAGTGTTTGAAAGTGAAGCACAAAAAAAGGTTGATAAGAAACATATACAACGTACGGTACTGTTTTTTTCCCAAAGAAAACCACAATAACCCTATTTCCTGGAAGCCTATAGGATTCCAAGAGCTGGCATTCACTCAAATGATAAAAAAAATAATCATGTCATCAAGGTCACTTTAAAAATAAATAGTGATGAAGGATTTTTTTTTTATTGAAAAAATTATTTGTGAAAAACAGTTAAAAACTTTTTGTTTGAAAACACTTTGTATACTTTTTTAAACATATATTTTTAATTGAAAAATACTTAAAAAATGAACAACCATAGACAGATGAAATGACATATACCTATTTAGATACGATTTTATGGTCAACAAAATGTGATAAAAACATGTTGTTCTCTTTGATTTTAGTTTATGGCATAGTATTTATTTGTAGTTTCGATATAAGTGTGTTATTGTAGTTTTTTAGCACATCTTTTTTATTAAACAAATACTTTAAAAATATAAACAAAATGACAAGATCCAACATACCTATCATGGACAATAAAATTATGTAAGAAAAAAGTTGTTTTTTTATTTTATTTTATTTTATAGCATAATCTTTATAGGGATAAATATGTTTTTGGTCCCTCAAGTTTCAGCGAAATTTGGAATTAGTTCCTCATCAAAATTTTTGACCAATTTAGTCCTTCATCTTTTAAAATGTGTGAATTTAGTCTTTTTAACCAAATTTTGTTAAGTTTATCTGATGTTTCAAGCGCATTTCATGATAGTATTTAAATTATTTACACTGTTTGACACATTTTTGCTTCAATATTAATTTAAATACTATCATGAAATGTGTTTGAAACATTATATAAACTTAACAAAATTTGGTTAAAAAGACTAAATTCACGTATTTTGAAAGATAAAGGATTAAATTGGTATAAAATTTTGATGAGAGACTAATTCCAAAATTCACTTAAACTTGAGGGACAAATACATATTTAACGCATCTTTATATCTATGCGTGCATAGCCAGTTTAGAGGAGAAAAACACTATTTGATTTTATTAATTTATGTTAGTTCCAGAAAAAAAAAAACCCATCCAACATCTATTAACTTATGTGTACTATTTTTAGTTAAATTTTGTTGAAGAGAGTAATACAAAAAAAAATGTTATCAATAACCAGAATTCGATTACATTAAATGTGAATGGAAAATTATATCAACTTTAAAACTTGAAGAGAAAACTATGCAAATTAATTGTAAAATAAAAATATTATTTTATATAATTATTATGACATGTCAAAATTCAAACTCTAAAATAAATTTCGAGTTAATAAGATTACAATAATTTCCAAATTTAATTTATCTAAAAAGTTACATTTTAAATTTGATTTCCCATCCTTTAAAATTTTAATCAAATCTAAAACAACATTAAGTTCAAGAATATGTTTGATTTTTTTTTTATTAAAGATGGTTGATACAAAATAAATTGAAAAGGGGAGAGGATGATGCTAATTTCACTATTCAAAAAGTTCTGTCTCGTTCCATCTTTATCTTTATACTCCTACACATTTATGTACTCGTCTCTTATTATTGCGAATATTAATTAAATATTTTAAAAAAAATTATATTAATTAAAATATCATACTATCATGTATTAAGTGAAAAACAATGTTTTTTCTATAATATCAAATATCGAGAAAAAACTATTATTGTATATCAAATAAGAATTATAAAGGTCAAATAAATATACAAATTTGTAAAAATAATTAAATATGTAACTTATAAAAGTAGGTTACCAAACTAAAGATTAACAAAAATATGATATAATTTTTTTATATTACCTTAATAAATATAATGTGTTTTAGAAATTCAAAAGGGGAAGTATGAGAACGAAAATAAATATTAAAATAGTTATGAACACAAAAATTAAATGAATATATAGATATTCGTTCCATCTCTATATCTAATTTAAAAAATTGAATACCGAAACATTATAATTTTATATAATATAAGGTGTATATTTAAAGGTTTTGTATTGAATACTCTCTTATTTAGAGGGTGTGTAAGTGTATTCAATATATATATTTTATATAATATAAGGGTACTTAATACAAAACACTCTAAAATGATACTTTTAAATTTTATATTTACATTTTTAATATTTGAAAAAAAAAGTTTAAAATATAGATTTTTTATTGAAATTAAAAATTACAAAATAAAAGTAATTTTAATATATAGATGAATTGATTTGATATATATAAATTTTTTAAAAAATAGTTTAACATATATACATAAATTATATTTTAATCTTAATTACTAATTTAGTCCTATTATAGAGGGTACAACATTGATCAATTAAAAAAATATGCTAAATTGAGTCCGTAATCACAAATATAGAAAGGATAATGATATTTTAACCAATTTTTTTGACATACTTTTAACCCACCACTTCAATCACCATTAAATTATCATATCACATCACTAAAAAGAATCAAAATAAATGATCAAATGGTGATTAAAGTAATAGATTAAAAGTGAGTTAAAAAATATAAATTAAAATATCATTATCTTGACAATTATTATGACCTTAACTAAATTGAATACAAGATCGTGTGATGTGACATTGACATTAACATATGACACTATACTGACACGTAGCACTGCTACATGGTACGACAATGACCTGACACATGACACTTTAAAAAACCCCAAAAATAATAAAAAAATATATAAAAAAATAAATAATGAAAATATTACAAATTTACACATGTTATGTACAAATATAATGTTAGCCGCAATTAATAAAAAAACATAAATAGATTATTTTTAAAGATTAAAAAAACTTAATTGTATCAAATAAAAATTACGGATTTTGTAATTTTTCAAACAAATTAAAGAAAAAAAAAACAGGTAATTTAGCTAAAAAGAAAAACTCCTTTCAAGAACTTCAATATGTAGTAGGATATATTTTGCCCCTGTTTTCTCCACCTATTTATAAACTTTTATTACAAATGATTCCATTCTACTCTGGTCAAAACAAATAAACAATCAAAGGTATTCTTTAGTGACAAATACAGTAGGCGTGAAATGATGTCCCAAGTTTCAGTCATATCATTTAAGTAGAAAGGGAATCCATGTGGATTTGTCCATTAACATCAAACCAAGTCACTATTCGCTATATTTTCTACAATTTTAGCTTTTACATCGTAATGAAAGAAATAGCTTTTACACTTTTAAAAAGATTTTAGTTATTAAAAAAAGTTAATTTTTATATTTATAAGAAAAAAAGTGAAAAAATTAAAGGGTAAAATAGTAAATATAAGATATGCGTACAAATTGGTTGGTAAAAATAATAGTAATGTGAATCAATATTCTGAATTATTAGCTCATAAGAACACCTCTTCACCCTTCTAAGAATGGCCTCAAACTAACGAGAACATTACACAGTAAGGATGTCTATAGACTACATATGACCCAGACTCCGAATTATGATTTAACAATATCGTGATTATTATTGATATCTAAACAAACATGGTTTTTTGTGCTTCTCAACTTATTAATCAATAGTAACTAAAGACATGGAGGTTTAAGTCAGGTACAATAAAAGAACAACCTAGTACTGTGACTGAGCTTGACAATGAATTTCAGATTCTGAAACGCGCTTCTTGTATTTTGCAATGTAAGCTGTGGCTCTGAGGTCAATGACAGGATCAGCCACCCCCCATCGTCCCTTGTCTTCATCACTAGGCCACACTTTGGTCCCAGAAACCTTTGGTCCTTCATCATAGTAACTGCTGTAACTGCTTCCTCCTCTCTGCTTGTTGTTGCTGGATTTGAATATGTTGAAGACAGAAAGAAAAGAAGATTTCCGTTGCCTGTTTCTGGCAGCCATGGTTATGGTGAGGAGAATAGTGGGAAGAAAAACTTGTAGGAGTTGAGGTGTTGGGTTACTTGTTGGAGGGTGGAGGCTGAATTTATAAGCACAAGTTGGGAACTTTTTTAAACTGGGATTAAGGGTGGAGAATCCGATTCAAACCACTGTTGTGATCAATATTCATGGTCCAATTAAAGCTGACATGGAACATGTAACACGGTTCCATCTTTTGGCAAAGGCACATTTTCTGTGGTCCGCTGGTTTCACTCACTCATAGACTTGGTCTTGGCTATGCCCCATTCCCCCTTTGGTCATCAAAACTTCACAATTGCTTGGGTTCCATCTTCCACTTACCCTTTCCTCTCTTCGTAACAAACATTTTTTTGTAATATGCATTGACAGCTATTACAAACCTCACTTTTTAACCACACTTTCCAAGCAAAAAGATATGAACACACTTAACAAACCTAGAAAATCTCTAGTATCTAGACCCATCTGTTCCATGTAAGATTTCACTAAGTCGTTGGATATCTAAATTTGAGTTTGAGTCTCTTGTGAAAAAATTAACCCCTACAGGGATGAAGACCGATAAATTGTCTCTCTTAAGGTTTTGGTTGAAAGCACTCTTGATTTCTTATTTGTGGGTTACGTTTATATTCATGTCTCATTGATGTTCTGTAACTATAATACACAAAATACGATACGTCTATTGAATACGACATGTCAATACGTTTATTTGAAAATAATAAAATATAATCCGTGATATATTGATACTAAAAAGCGTACAATAATTCTAATAGATATAATAAATATATTATTGTTATTACGAGAATCTAACTTAAAATCATATTTAAGTTGTCAAAATAAAAAATTATAAATTATTGTCATTATAAAAGTATTATTACTTTATAGATTATGAATTGATAAAATATTTTAAAATATTGAACATGAATATATGTCGGACATGAATATCACGAGACACGGACACATGATTCATATTAAAGTATCGGTGCATTATCGCGACTCTATATAATTGTTTCTCGAAAGATCCATGAGTGATAAGGTTGGTACTCGTGGTCGTGGTTTGTGAAATGGGAAAGTGAACGCTGTTTACTTAAGTAAGTTACCTGCTTATGTAAATAACATGACATTAGCAACAATAATATAAGGTGTAGTCTGCAGAATAAATAATCATGGTCGTGTTTTAACGAAGTGAAAATTAGTTGGAAGACAGCTTTTTAGATTGGTTCATGCACAATACAGGAGCGTAAGGTCCAGCGGTTTCTGAGATTTTTTATAACAAAAGGAGAGTCTTAATTAAGTGCTTTTAAATAAAGTTGATTCTCTCTGGGGTTAAGTTTTTCTGTTGAACCGCAGAACGTACTTGGTGGCTTTAAAGTGGTGGCGCCCTGTAACCCAAAACCTCGATTGCAAGTTTTAACATTCAGAGTACTCATCCAAAAAATATCACAGATTAACAGTAAGCAAGGTACTGCTGTTGTGGACAAATGAACTTTTTCGCTTTTCTCTCAAATATCTCTCAAATATCTCTCAAATATCTCCATTCATTAATTAAGATATTTGCAAGGGCCATGGTTTGGAATACCCATTTGTACTTAAACCACACCCTTTAATATTAATATATTCCTTCTTTGCATTACAACTGCTATTTTAAGTCTTTCTTCTGATCATGTTTTCTAGCTGTAATCACTTTTAATTAAGCTTTTCAACGTTATGCTCAACAAAAGAACAATTCAGTCCTGTGTCTAATATTTCAACTACAAAGATTTGTATAATTAATAAGTAAAGTATAAATCTTTTATATTAATTATATTAGTGCGCCCTTAAAAGAGTTTATCTTTAGTTATATAAAAATTGTCCTGAAACTTAACATATTCAGTCTTATATTCAACCTTTTCCCTCATCTTCTTCATTTATTTTAAAAAATTACTTGCTTTTTAACCGAGCATGCAAAATACGGATCAGTGGTCCGGTTTCTTTAACACTTGTTTGTTTAATAATGTTTTGTAGCATGTCTCATGTAATAAATATAATACTATAGTGTTAAAAAATGATACATGTTCTTCTAATAAATATATATATTATGACTATGTGTAAAGACTCTGATTAAAATCAATGTGGAAAAAATGTTTGCCTGAGCTGAAAGTGAGTAGAACATGGCTCAAGCTTTCTTTCAGGGTGGTATTATTGTAGTGTGTAAATGGTGATGATTAAGATGAGATTTCTTTTCAGTATGATTTGATGTTTTTGTGCTAGCCTGCACCATTTCTAGTATATTGCCAAGAACATTTGTTATTTATTTTGGGTCATCAAATTATTCCGCTCCTCCTCATTATTTAGTTTGAGGAAAAAAAAATAGAGAATATTATAATTTGATCTTTTGAATGCAACAAGCTGTTTCTCTTTCTCTTTATTTTTATTTTTTTTCTCAAATTGGAGAGAACCGAAAACATAAGTTCCATAGAAATTTTATTCTTTCTTTTTTTATGTTATGAGGCAACCCAGACAGGAAAAGAAACGTATTTTTTATTTTTCTCTTCCTCTTGTTTCTCTCATATTCACTTGTTCTAAGCATATTATAAATAATACCCACTTTGAATAAGGAGAGCAAATTTGGAAGAATGAAAAATGAAAGAAAAGAAAAAAAAAAGAGGGAAACTAATAGGAACCACATTCCAATAAGTACCGAAGTTGTTGTTGATATTGAGGATGAACTCAATGTTACGAAGAATGGACCTAATGATTCTTAGGCCCATTCTTCGTGATATTGAGTTCATTCTCAGTATCAACAACAATTTCCGTATTTATTAGACTGTGATTCCTATTAGAAACAATATTTTTACATTACCAATTAAAAAAAAAAAAAAAAAAAAAAATAAATTT
>Ga0214543_1009495_pt1 | contig 15070 bp, 16 predicted proteins | sample CNSS2metaG_FD_160094 | JGI IMG/M metagenome (GOLD analysis project Ga0214543, IMG submission 160094) | Root nodule microbial communities from cowpea collected in UCLA plant growth center, Los Angeles, California, USA - CNSS2 | ecosystem: Host-associated > Plants > Roots > Nodule | place: USA...
TATATATATATATAAATACCAAAACTCTTTTTTTATCTAACCGACAGATAATAGAACATGCGAAAGAACACGAGAGATGACAAGTAACCAATATTGGTAGCCAAACCATTGACATCACTAATCACTGCATACCAAAAGACAAATTTATGATGCCAAAATATTTTGTTATTTAAGATGTTCTAAGATTTATGTATTTTATATTTACGATGCCAAAATAACTTGTGATTTATGTATTTTAATGAACATGTAATCATCTGCCAAAATTAATGCGTTGTATTTTATAATATTAAATTTCTATGCTTTAATTAATATTTCATTTGTATTGTATATACCTTTTATCTTGAAAAATAACAAATAAAATTTATTTATTTCAAAACTGTTTTACATTTGATTGAATTGAATTATAATAAAATTAAAACATTAAATAAGAAAATCAATGACAGGACATCAATCTTTTCGTATGAACATATATTAAGCAAACCCCTTGTGCACTGACGAAACTAGGTTATATGTTAGTGTACTTGGCCTCCCAATTGTTTTTACAAATATACATGTACCGGGCACCGAGATTCAGGGAGGTCGGAAAGATCGGAGGGGTCGGATACCTCGGCGAAGTCGGTGTCATTTACAGAGTTCATAAGCACAATTCATTTGGGTCCAGCCTAGTAACGTGATCCGATTCAATTCATAAGCCCATAGGGGAGTTTAGAAAACTGATGTTTAAATCCCTAGATTTCAGGAACTTGCATGCGGGATTTTAGGAGTAGATAAAGGAGCAGTGGCATACTGGGAATGCTGGGAAAATGGAGTCCAATACCAAAGCGGTTATGAAGGAAGGATATAATAGAACATATTTAGGAAAAAGAAGGGATCATCAGAGTGGAAGGAGAGTGAGACAGAGACAAAGAGAAAAGAAAATTATATTATTTTGGTCTACCACATTTTCTGAACCGGAACATTGGCGCCCACCGTGGGACAGGTAAAACTAGCACCCTTGCCCACAGAAGAAAATGACTGTCACGACCTCTGGAAAGAATGGGGGAGATACCCTCACCATGGAACAAGTCATGTAGCATATCGACAGTTTACGTCGCGAAAATGAAGAAATGCAAAAACAAGTAGATGACGAACGCACCCGGTGACAAGAGCAAGAAGCAAAACGACGAGCAGACCTCGAAGCAGAAAGTGAGCGTTTGCAGAAAGAAACCATGGAATCCCGTCAGCGCCTAGAGGAGTCCTTACGCCAACAAGAACAACTCCGAAAATGCAACGAAGATTTGCACACATGGATGAGAGACCGTGGCAGTTTTGGCAATCATGCCATGTTAAACAGGAATATCGACCAGGAAGAAGGACATCCTTTCGCAAGAAGGATAATGGAGGAGTTGATTGCCCCACATTTCATCATTCCGAAGGTCCCTCCATTTTTTGGAGAAGGCGACCCGGAGGCCCACCTCAAGGCATTCCGAGCATAGATGCTGATTTCAGGAGGAAGTGATGCCATCCGATGTAAAATGTTCGTTGAAACACTCACAGGTACCGCACTCAAGTGGTTCGGCAAACTTCCTAGCGCCTCCATTACATCTTTCTCCACATTCGCCCAAGTTTTTATGCAATGATTTGCAGTAAACCGACCGAAGCAGCTGCAAATTGCCGACATGTTTGATGTAAAACAACTCCCAAAAGAGTCGCTAAAGCAGTTCCTGAACTGCTTCTGCGACGTGAGTATGGGACTCATCAGTCCCAGTGAAGAAATGCTAGTAGGAGCCTTTGTTAAAGGACTACGAGCCAACCTCTTTAGTGAATCCCTAATCCGATCACCCGCAATGACGTTAGTAGAGGTTAGGAGCCGAGCAATAGTACACATCGAGACCAAGGAAGCCATGCAGAAGAAAAGGGTAAAAGAAAAGCGTCTGAGCCTAGAATGTAAAAATAAAGATTCTTGTCGACAAGTCATGGAGACTTTCTCACCGCACAAACGATCAAGTGTTAAATTCTCCCCTTATTCCACGCAACGTACCGCTCACAGGAAGATGGTGAGGACGACCTGCCCAGCACTCACTAAACCTAAAGCTCAGTTGATAAAGGTAGAGGACATCGCGAAATATTTGCGATTTCCTCTGGAAACAGGGAGGCTACTCGGGAAGGACACCTCGGCCTGGTGTGAATTTCATAAAACGCATGGCCACGATACGGAGAGTTGCTTAGGACAGCTAGCGAGTTTGCCCAGAAGAGGAATACTTCTAAAATACGTCAGTTCGGAAGATCGGGAGGACATGGATGAAATTCCAATTCTAGGCGATTTTAACACGATAGCAGGAGGTTTTGCAGGAGGAGGTCCTACTAAGTTTGCCAGGAAACGTTATGCCTGAGGGGTTATGTCAATGGAGACCTTAAAATCTGCTGCTCTGAGCCCTACACTCACATTCTCAGAAGAAGACATGAGGGATGTGTTCCCTTACGAAGATGACCCAGTGGTTTTGTCTATTGTGATGATGGGAAGAAATGTACACCGAGTCTTGATCGATCAGGGAAGCTCAGCTGATGTGATGTTTTGGGACGCTTTTATGGGTCTGCAAGTCCTTAGGGATCAATTGCAACCTTTTGACAGAGTACTAGTGGAGGTGCATGGTTATGTCGATCTTCGAACCACATTTTCGAACAATCAGGCACCAAAAACAATAGTAGTCAGGTACATAGTGGTGAATGCACCCTCCTCTTACAACTTACTGCTGGGGAGACCATCCCTTAATAAACTGGGAGTGGTAGTGTCCACCACCCACATGAAAATGAAGTTTCCCACAACAGAAGGGATAGTTATAATGAGAGTAGACCAGGAGATCGCCCGAAAGTGCTATGAGAGCAGTCTACACGCCAGGAGGACCTATGCCATAGCTCAGAGTGGATCAGTCAGAGAAGGAATACGGGAATCCGAAACAGAACTAGATCTGAGGTCCTTTGGCAAGCATCGAGGACTGAAGCCTGTAGGGGATTTAAAGGAAGTAGAGATTTCATCGGGCAAGAAGGTAAAAATCGGATCGAATTTAGATCCACGGACAGAATCCGAGCTATGCCAAGTCTTGCAATCTAACCTTATATATTTGGCATGGATGGCCCAGGACATGCCTGGTATAAATCCAGACGTTATATGCCATCGATTGAATGTGAATTCAAAGTACAAGGCGAAGATACAAAGGCAAAGGAGACTTAATGATGAAAAAGTAGAGGCTGCCGCTGCAGAAATACTAAAGTTAAAAGAAACAGGGCACATCAGGGAGATCCAATACCCGTAATGGTTGGCCAACGTTGTAATGGTTAAAAAAGGTTAGTGGGAAGTGGAGGATGTGTGTCGACTTCACATATCTTAATACAGCTTGTCCTAAAGATTCATATCCACTGCCCAATATAGACACACTTGTAGATCGAGTCTCCGGATGCGGCCTGCTTAGCTTCATGGATGCGTACTCTGGTTACAATCAGATCAGGATGCATCCAGAAGATGAAGACAAGACTGCTTTTATGGGAATAAAGGCCAACTTTTGTTACTGAGTAATGTCTTTTGGCCTCAAGAACGCATGAGCGACCTACCAAAGGATGATGGATATAATTTTGCAACCCATGCTCGGAAAAAATGTTGAGGCCTATGTAGACGACATGGTGGTGACCTCGGCTGGCGGAAAAAACCACACAGAAGACCTCCTGGAGTTATTTGATACCATCAACAAATATCAACTAAGATTGAATCCAGAAAAGTGCATTTTTGGAGTAAATGCGGGAAAATTTTTGGGCTTCATGTTAACCGAGAGAGGGATTGAGGCCAACCCAGATAAATGCATGGCAATCATAAACATGAGGAGTCCTAGTTGTATACGTGAGGTTCAACAACTGACAGGAAGGATGGCTGCGTTAGCTAGATTCTTGGCAAAATTCGAAGATAGAGGTCATCCGTATTTTCAATGTCTGCAAAAAAATACGAAGTTCCAATGGAGTTCAGAATGCGAACGAGCTTTCACAGAATTAAAAGAATACTTGAGCCGACCTCCAATGCTTTCTCGGCCAGAAATTGGCTCCCCTTTGCAAATGTATCTGACAGTGACCGATCATGCAATAAGCTCGGTCCTTGTCCAGGAGCGAGAGGGAATCCAGAGACCAGTTTATTTCGTAAGTCGATTATTGCACGGGGCAGAAAAAAATTATCCCACCTTGGAGAAACCTGCACTGACGATTGTGATTACTACTAGAAAGCTCCGGCCTTATTTCCAACACTTCCGAATAATACTAAAAACCGATCTCCCAATTAGGCAAGTTGATGAGTGCGTATTTTTGCCCTCATTCAATATTTAATTCTGAGTATTTAATTGAATTTGTATGCTTAAAGAGTGATTTAATTGACAGTTCTGATAATTAGGCTATTTGAGCTTGTGTGATAAAAATGTTTTAAAAAGTGATTTTTAGCTGCATAAATTATTTTTAGATATTTTAACGTTTGTTGATGCAGCTGAAGTTAAGATTAAGCTCATTCAAGGTGGGAAAATAAATTTATTGAAGTTACAAACCACCTTTAAATAAGGCTAAAATCAGCAAGTTCTGGCAAAATCACTTCTGCACCCCAGTTTTTACTTATACACTCCCCTTTTTCTAAATGGGTCTCACTAAAAACCTATTTTGCACCCCCTGTTTTCACTAAGTTGCACCCCTCCTACCACTTAAACTCCACTCAACCAGATGTTGCCATGTGGCAATCCTCAACTTTCAAATCAGGCCAACCACTACAGCACCGTCAGCCACCGCAGACCAGAACCAGCGCCACCATGGAACCTGCACCGTGACAATGAGAGCATGCACCAGATTCCATCACCTCCATTGCAACACTTCACCAGAAAACACGAACCAGTCGCGGCACCTGCATCAGTTCACGTCGGAACAGCACCGTCCCGCAGCCACCATGAACGACGCACCACCTGGAGCAGAACCAGCGCCTCCATGAAACCTTTTCGCAGCCAAAGTGTGAGAGAAAGCCTAGTCTGGAGAGAGAAAGTGCATTCTGCCACGTGTCAGCTTCTCATTGCACAGTCATATTGGTCAACGGGTCAACTGGTCAAAGCAGCAGTCAACTCTGATCAACTTTGGTCAAATTCTGGTCAATATTGTAAAAATGGTCAAACAAGAGAGGCAAAATTGGAAATTGGACAGAAATTAAGTTGCTAATTAATTAAATAAAGATAAAATATTTTAGCAACCGAATAGATAAAGTCCAAATCCGATTGAAGCCTATATAAAGAGGCTAAGGGAGAAGCAGAAGAAAGACAAACTCGGCACGTCGGAATTGAGGAACCCTTAGGGGGGCCTAATTTGTTTCTCTCTCTTTTCTTCTCTCTATTCTTCTTTTATTTCTTTTTTATTTCATGGAGTGCTAAACTTCTTGGGTTGATTCCAATGTAATTTCATTATGGATTCTGAGGTTAGAATGAAATAATTTCTTTGTTCTTTTTATTATTGTTGAGGTTTTAATTCATCTATGTCTTTTATCTTTGAATCACGTAAAAAGTAATGATTTTAAATCTATATGCATGTTGATCATATGAGTCAAAGGGTTTTTAAATTGAATTGAGACTTTACTTTGATTTTATTTAAAAACTTTCATATGATTAAATGAGTTTTTACCAATAATTGAGACTTTACTTTGGTTAAAGGTATTTACTCTTACTACAATTAATTGAGACTTTACTTTTGTAACATCCCTGGCTACAATTAATTGGTTTTATTTACCAACTGGTAACCAATTGAGACGACTTAGGGTTGACTTAACCCATACTAATATTTTGGCTACTTTCTTAACAATACTGAAGTTGTTATAGATAAGTAGTATTAATTTGATCGCTTGACGACAACGTTATCACAAGTCCTAAAGAATTTAGATATGACCGGTCGATTGGTAAAATGGGCCATTGAACTAGGTGAATATGATATCACATATGAACCACGAGGTCCTATTAAAGCACAAGCATTATCCGATTTTGTAGCTGAATTAACGCTACCGTCAACTGAGGGCAAGGGAACACTCGATCCGGAGGAGATAGGCGCGAACTGGGTTTTATCGGTGGATGATTCCTCCAATCAATGAGGAAGTGGGGCCGACGTAGTTCTGGAAGGTCTTGGTGGTGTTCTAATTGAACAGTCTCTAAAGTTTTCTTTTAAATCCAGTAACAATCAAGCAGAATATGAAACTCTAGCAGCAGGAATGTTATTAGCTAAAGAGATGGGGGTCACACGTCTCGTGGCTAGAAGCGATTCTTTGCTAGTAACAGGCCAAGTTAACGGTGATTTCGCTGCCAGAGACCCTCAGCTAGCTCGGTACTTGGAGTATATAACAAATTTATCAAAAGTGTTTCGTACCTTTGAGCTTATCCACGTTCCTCGGGATGACAACAATAGAGTGAATCTCTTATCCAAGCTGGCCAGTTGTACTAAGCCTGGGCAACAAAAATCAGTGATCAAGGAAACATTGAAGACTCCAAGGATAGATACTTCGGGTCGAGCTGAGATTCTGACCTCAAATACTTCGGGCCGAGCTGATATCACGACCTCCAATATAGCAAATAGCTCAGAAACATGGATGACGCCTATAAAGACTTACTTGTCCGATGGAGTGTTACCCTCAGATCCAGAGGAAGCCCAACGCATTAAAAGGAGTTCCTCTAGATACACGATGCTAGACGGTCATCTTTTCCGTTTTGGATTTGCTCGACCTTTATTAACATGCATAAGTCACACGGAGTCAAAAAGAATTATGTTAGAGTTGCATGAAGGGATATGCGGGAGTCATGTGGGAGGACACACGCTAATGTTACGAGTCCTACGAGCAGGATATTTCTGGCCTACTATAAAAAGGACTGTTTGGAACACGTACAGAAATGCGACCAATGTCAAAGACATTCTAACATTTTCTGAGCCCCCCCAGAAGTTTTACACTTCATCAACGCTCCTTGGCCTTTTCACACTTGGGGAATAGACATACTCGGTTCGTTCCCGTTAGCAGCACGTCAGATGAAGTTCCTCCTAGTAGCTGTCGAGTATATGACGAAATGGATAGAGGCTGAACCCGTGGCTTCCATTATAGCCACCAAAGTGGCAACATTTTTATGGAAAAACATAATATGTAGATTCGGAAGACCTTGCCGATTGATATCGGACAACGGGACCCAATTTTCAAGCTCTCAAGTTAGAGCACTTTGTAATAAAGTGGGAATTAAATAGATATTCTCATCTGTAGAACATCCGCAGACAAATGGGCAATCCAAAGCCACCAATAAGGTCATCTTGAGGGCACTCAAACGAAGAATAACGACAGTGAAAACATCTTGGCCAGACGAGATACCCCGCATCCTCTGGGCTTACCACAACACCCCACAATCTACAACACAGGAGACGCCTTTCAACCTGGTATATGGCACAGATGCTCTTCTTCCTATAGAGTTTGGGGATACCACAGAAAGGCCCATTACAAATCAAGAAGAGGAAGAACAAAACATACACACTAATTTGGATGTTTTAGAAGAGGTTCGTGAACTAGCTCGGATAACAAGTCAGGTCACAAAAAGACAAGTGGAAAGGCGATACAAGACTAAGGTGAGGCCTCGTGACGTTAAAGAAAGTGACCTAGTGCTAAGGAAAGCTCACATAATCGAAATAGAAGACAAGCTGTCGCCAAAATGGGTCAGCCAGTTCCGAGTTAAGAAAGCTCTTTTGGGAGGGGCATACAAGTTAAAGACACTGGATGGAACCACCATTCCCAGAACATGGAATGCAGCCAACTTGCAATTCTATTTAAGCTAATTTCTGGTTTAATTTGTTCTTATTTTTTCATCACTTTACATTACGAAACATTTTTTATTGTTCAAATAAAGCCCCACACTTTTTTCCCTTTCGAAAATAGGGAGGGTTTTTTAATGAGGTGGGTTTTCATCACCTAAGTGTTAAATTTTTTTATAGAAATATTTTTTCGATCTGATCTGGCTACGCGCTTGGAACGCACCTCAGGATGCTGAGGGCTGTATCGGTCCGACCTGGCTACGCGCTTGGAACACACCTTAGCATGTTAAGGTCTGTATCGGTCCGACCTAGCTACGCGCTTGGAACGCACCTCAGCACGCGGATGGCTGTATCGGTCCGACCTAGCTACGTGCTTGGAATGAACCTCAGCACGTTGAGGGTTGTATCGGTCTGACCTGGCTACGCGTTTGGAACGAACCTCAGCACGCTGAGGACTGCGTCGGTCCGATCTTGCTACACGCATGGAACGAACCTCGGCACGATGAGGGCCGTCTCGGTCCGACTTTACTACGCACTTGGAACAATACTCAGTACACTGATGGCTTCCTTGGTTCGGTCTCGATGCTTCCTCGCGAGCATTCCAAATCATCTAACAGTTGCATCTAGGTTACACATAACAAAGAGTCTTGATTAACGTCTATATTGGTCCTACCTCGCTGACGAAACATTGGTGGCAATGGAAACAATCAGGTATTTTAGCTAATCCTTTTAGCATCTTGATCTATATTATTATCCAAATTTATTCCAATATATTGTAAGTTTGTCTGATTCTGATTCTTATAAACACAATCATGTTACTTGTAATTAAACAAGGCATGGAAATTCGCAAATTAATATCCATATGGATTACGTTCGAAAGATACTTAGGTAAATCAAACAAATAGTTCTTCAAGCAAAATGAAACCTATTACATGCCTCTATTTCCTACTCGTCGCCTATCTCTACTAGCTGACCTTCTATCACCTCCTTCATAATACTCGCGAGTGAGACATCAGCGTCAGGGCAGAGTATTTTTACTTGGTCTAGAGCTAGTTGAAACCCCTGGTTCAGAGTGGCACAAAGTTGATCCGTGAGCTCTTATTTCTCATTTCCAAATTTTGGCATTTCGTTGTCAGCTCTTGTATCTGGGTCTCATAAATCTCAACCTTTGGTGTCAATTCATCTAGCTTGGTTTTTAAAGGCGTTAGTTCGTCAAGTTTGGTTTTCAAAGAAATCAACTCGGTTTCCTTTCCCTCTAGAGTCTTGCGCACCTTAATGAGCTCAGCAGCATCGGATCGGAGTTGCGTTGCTTCCTTCTTAGCCTTTTCAAGACTGTTTGTCAGCGCGGATTCATTCAACTCCAATGCTTCCATACGATCAATTAAGAAGAGTGTTTAAGCATCGGCCTGATGCAGATAACGTAATACACCTTCTCGGGCCGAGGTGGTGGTTTTCCCAGAAAGTACTGTACCATCGGCTACAAAGAAATTCTGAGCTCGCCCATGAGCAAGATGTTCAAAGTCCTCGTCCCAAAAGCTTTTTCTTAACCCTGAGACGACAAGTGTACTGGTCCTAGTCACATCAATAGTTGGCATACGACCAATGGACTCGGAAATTTCACACTCATTCTCTTTGTGTCCAAATTTCCTTTTTTTTAGCTGGGAGTCACTTTGAGTATTTCGGGATCGCTATCAAGACTGATCTTCGAAGGCCGACCTTGAGCTCGGAAAATCTGCTCTTTCGGTTTCCCTTTTTGCTTGATGCGTCGAAGCAGGTCTTTCTGAGACAAAGCCATTTGTTTTTCTAACATCATAAAATATAATAAGGGTCAATAAAGACAGAAGAAATAAAGTTAAAAATTAAGAAAGTACGAATACAACGTAAAAGTATATACCAATGAATAGTTTTAAATCTACTTCTCGATATTCGAGGTCTAAGATCTTACAGATGTTGAAATGACCTCTAGACCCTCCAATTCTGCACAACCTTTCTGATCCGCTGGGTCTAACTCTCTTTAGGATAGGTGTTTTCGTCCAGTATAAAGGAAACCCTTCTAATAAAGTAGGGTTGTGCGCCGGCGCTAAGATTTTTACAAAGGCTCCCCTAAAACCCTTATATGAGGATTGGTATAAAGTAAATAAGCTTCAACCCCCTACTCCACTCAGAGACGTCCACACTGATCGGGAAGAACCGCCTTTTAGCTCAAAGAAATACAAGAACATAGCAGGAGTAGATCGGATACCGAGCCCCCGCAGAGGATATGGAAGGCTCGTATAAAAGCCCAACTATTGGGGTGTAATTGCGCAGGAGCTACATTTAGGGTAGCTAATAATCCCTTCTCAAAATCGTTGAAGGGAAGTCGAAACCCAAGCCTCTCGAAGAGTGTAGCATATATGAAGGTGAAGGTCTCCCAAGGAGGGAGAGTACCATCTCTACATACGGGCTCGTCTAACTCACATACCCCCACAATTACATCGTTCTCGTCATTTTTACACAAGGATTGTTTACCCCTAAAGGTTTGAAATCTCTTTTCAGTACAGAAACCAGTACATTCTTGTTTAAGATCTAAAGGAGCCCAAGGGTATTGAGAGTCGTAAGAAGTCATCCTGACTAGATAAAATATCCTATGCAATCTTATTACTTAAACAGGGACGAACAGGGACAAGCAAGGAATCCGAAACAGACAATTAGAAAACCCCAACCTTATTTTTGTATTCAGATACTTAGAAATAAAATATGAAGTATAAAGGACGGGGCATAAACACAGATAGTTTCAAGAAAGGTTTTTAGGAACATACAAACAAATAAAGCAACTGAAAAAATATAGCACATATCTCATCAAGAGATTTACCAAAAACAGCAGGCGAGTTTGATAAAGAATCCACCAAGGAATTTAAAGTGCTTCCGATAAATTGGTACATACTTGGGAAAAGTTGCGTTGCGTTTTCAGAGCGAAACCAGAGGATGAAGCAGAACCCAACTGATATCACTGTCGTTAGGCGATCAAATTATCACTACTTAACTTTAGCAACTTCAGTATTGCCAAATTAGTAGTGAACAAACTAGTTAGGGTTAAGATAACCCTGAGTCGTCTCACAACGAATACGGAATTGATTTCAAATATTTGACTCTTATAAAAATGCAATTAAAACTAGTAACCATGAAAATATGGGGTTTTGATAAACAAAGAATAATTGATACGCAAATAAAATATTGTAAAAACAGTAATAGTAAATAGGTCAATTCCACTGTTCTTCCAAAATAGGATTCATCATTAGTTTTCTAAAGATTATTGTTATTGATTCCTTGTTTAAGATTTCAAATTAATCAATGTAACTTCTTAATTAATTTGTTGACGTCCTCACTTTTAACCAAAGTAACTTCTCAATTAAAAGTAAGAACTTTGTAGATTAGTCCTAGTAAATTTAACCAAAGTAACTTCTCAATTAAACATTACTAGTCCTAATCATGTCTATTCTTTTAGACCTTATATCTAGTAAAAAGTTAATTAATCAAAGTAACTTCTTGATTAATTCTAATCTAAGTTTCTACCTCTAATCAAAGTAACTTCTCAATTATTAGCAAAAACTCATGCAATCATATGAAAGTTTCTAAAAATTAATCAAAGTAACTTCTTAATTAAAATTCAAAAACTCATAGACTCATATGATTGTTATGTTCTTTAGATTTAACACTATGCTAACTTGCTATAATGTAAAAATCATTGCTTTAACTAGATTAAGAACTAAAAGACATAGATAAAAAAAAATAAATCTCAACAAGAATCAAAAGAACAAATAAATTAATTCATCTAACCTCAGAATCCAATTAAGAAATTACAGTGGAATCAACCCTAAAAGCTTAGCCCTCCATGGCTTTGATGAAATACATGATAATAATATGATGACGGAAGGAAAATATGAAGGAAGAAGGAAAGATGTGGTGGATGACGGTATTTGCCAAAACCAGAGAGTTGCTAAGTCTGTAAGTCCCCCTCTTCTGCTCCCTTAGGCCTCTTTAAATAGGCTTCAATTGGACTTGGACTTTATCTGTCGGTTGCTAAAATATTTTATCTTTATTTAATTAATTGGCAACTTAATTTCTGTCCAATTTCCAATTTTGCCCCTCTTATTTGATCATTTTTACAATATTGACCAGAAGTTGACCAAAGTTTGACTAGTTGACCAGATTTGACCAATTTGACTGTGCAATCAGAGGCTGACATGTGGCACAGAGAGTCTCTCCAAAATTAGGGTTTACTCCTCCTTCCTCCCTTGGCTGCTGCGTTAGGGTTTCATGGAGGCTTGTGGCTGCCGTCATGGTCTGAATGCGTTGCGGTGGTGGCTGTTCCGGCGAAGGCGCGGTGGTGGCAGCTCCGGCGAAGGCGCGGTGGTGGCAGCTCCGGCGAAGGCGCGGTGGTGGTTCGTGAATCTCTTCCGCAGCTGCTCGTGTGCTGGTCCGTGAGTGAACTGAGGTAGGTTTCCGATCTGCTTCGTTCGCGTTCATGATGGAGTCTTCTACAATGGCTGCTGGTGCGCAAGGATGATGGTGGATTCAAGCTTCCGGTGCAGATTCACGACGTGCGCTGGTTCGCGCTTCCATGGTGGCACGCGGTGATTGCGCGCTGCGAAGGTGGAATTGCGATGGAGGCCGGCACAACTGCTGCTGGATGCGTGGAGTGCGACGCGGTGGTGCGGGAATGGCAGCGGCTGCCGTGGCTGGGGTGCGAGGAAGAAGAACTCGCGGTCTGCTGCAGAGATGGTGGCCGACGAGGAGGTGGCTACTGCCGCGCCTGGTTCTTCTCCGGCAACGAGCGATGGTGGCTGGTGAGTGCGTCGCAAGCGCGGTGGTCGGCGTGAGTGGCATTGCTGCTGGTGCGGACGAACAGGTGTGCGGAGATGGTGGTGCGGATGGAAAAATGGTGACGGTGATGAAGATCTATGGTGGCTGCTGGAGAAGATGAATGCAGGTGCTTTGCTCTGGCGTGGTGGTTCAGTTGCGGTGGCTGGCGAGATTGGCGGCGGCGGCTGCCATGGTGATGGAAGGAGAGGAGAAAATTAGGAATAGGATTTCATTTTGGAAGATGGTGACGTGGCAAGATTTGATTGGTCAATTTGGTGAGTGGAGGATTATGACACGTGTCAGCTTATGGTTGGCCTGATTTGAAAGGTGGGGATTGTCACATGGCGTGATCTGGTTTAGTGGAGTTTAAGTGGTAGGAAGGGTGCAACTTAGTGAAAACTGAGGGTGCAGAACAGGTTTTTGTAGTCCACTTTAGAAGGAGTGTGCAAATAAAATCTAGGGGTGCATTTAGCTCCTAATTTGTTCTTTTCCAGAATTTCCTGATTTTGGATTTATTTTGTAACTTTGAATATTTCAAATCCACACTATTAATGACAAAAAATAAATTCCAACTGCATTAACAAACGTTAGAATATTCAATAATATTTTATGCAACTAAAATCAATTTTTACGCCATTATTACCAAACTTGCTCAATACATCCAATAATCACAAATCCTAATTAAATCAATCTTTAAACACAGAAAATTCAATTAAATCCCCAAATTTAAATATTAAATGAGAGCAAAAATTTGAACATGAAATGGAAGAGGAAGCATGAATAAAAGGAAATTGAACGGTTATTTAAGGTTTGAATTTTAACCGTTGGATTTGAAATTGAGAGAACATCTGGCGCAACTAATGAATGTACACGTGGCTTGGTAGGTAAGGAGTAATAAATGCGGACAGGACAAATAGTGGTGAACGTCACCTCATTACCAGGATATTGTCATTAACCTCGAGGTGAAGCAAGCAACCTTATGTCACGCTAGCACGAAATAAGGTTGGAGGGCTGTATACCGGACATCGAGATTCAGGGAGGTCGGAAAGATCGGAGGGGCCAAATACCTCGACGAAGTCGGTGTCATTTACAAAGTTCATAAGCACAGTCCATTTGGGCCCAGCCTAGTAATGTGATCTGATTCAATTCATAAGTCCATAGGGAAGTTTAGAAAACTGATGTTTAAATCCCTAGATTTCAGGAAGTTGCATGCGGAATTTTAGGAGTAGATAAAGGAGCAGTGGCATACTGGGAATGCTGGGAAAACAGAGTCTAGTACCAAAGTACCAAAGCGGTTATGAAGGAAGGATATAAAAGAACATATTTAGGAAAAAGAAGGGATCATCAGAGTGGAAGGAGAGTGAGACAAAGACAAAGAGAAAAGAAAATTACCGGAACAATACATAAATAATGTCTTAATTTTAATATATTTTATATATTTAACATTTCAAAATTTGTGTATATCTGTAAAGAGAAAAATGATTAAATTTGTGTGATGTGTGTGTATATGAATAGAAAAATTATTGATTTTTTTGGATAATGGATACAAATGAAACACATCACAACTCTCCAAACCACTGAAATTCTCAAGTGAAAAAGGGGTGAATGAGTACATGGTGTACGGCCAAGTGCTTCGCACTATTTCCTGCATTTATTGCATCTGAACAACTCACAATTATCTGTAATAACTTTCAAGAACCAACCCTTAAAAACCGATAAAGCCTAAAAATCTTCAAGTATTTGAAGTAGTAAATATGTTAAGTGCTGCTTTACATGCTTTTCTTTTCTAGATCACAATTTGGATGAACCACTGGACCGAGCATAATCAACTAATTCTCTTCTCAAAATTTTGCCAGCCGGAGATTTTGGGATAGAATTGACAAAACATACACGCCGTATCTTCTTGTAAGGAGAAACCTGCATCAACAATATGTTAGCAATTTGGATCACTATATTATTAGTTAAAGTATTAACTGGTCTAATTAATTAAATCTACAGCTAATAGTCTAAATGTCATGATATATTAATTGTGTATTAATTATGTAGATATTAGCGATATTGTAATTTGATAAAGAAATCAAATTATAAATATTAAAATTAAGTAATTGACAAAAGTTACACTGGTCTTTGTTCCTTTCTCTTCCTCTCCCATCAAGAAGAGTAAATCATAAAAAAAGTTTCACGTACTCTATAGTTGGAACTATAGTTGGAAGATCAGGTACTAATATTTCATTGTTCCCCAATGCTTCCGTATTCTTTTCTTTTCTTCCGTATTCTTTCCTTTTGTAGTTGTTCTGTTTTGATTCGTAATCTAACATAATAAGCATACTTAAGCAACATGGCAAGAACTAAGACTTGTTCACAGGAGCATCTAGGTTTTATTAGTGTTTGTTACTGAACACCAGGTTTCAGAAGC
>Ga0214543_1009496_pt1 | contig 15069 bp, 14 predicted proteins | sample CNSS2metaG_FD_160094 | JGI IMG/M metagenome (GOLD analysis project Ga0214543, IMG submission 160094) | Root nodule microbial communities from cowpea collected in UCLA plant growth center, Los Angeles, California, USA - CNSS2 | ecosystem: Host-associated > Plants > Roots > Nodule | place: USA...
TCCAAATTGAGATCAAATTTAACTTTTATATAAATTTTATAATGATATTTTTATTAAACAATTTTAATAATATTAAGTTTATTTTATATTTTGTTTTAAAATTTTAAAATATTTATTTTAACTTGTTTCAAAATTGTTTTAAATAATTTATATACAAATGTTATAGTTGGTTTAAAAATAACAATTTTATAAATTTAAATATAAAATTTTAAAACAATTTTGTAAAAGGTTAAAATAAGTATATTTAAAAAATTTTAAAAAAATGGACTGAAATATAATAAAAATAACAAATATATGGACCAAATTGAGATTCAGACAATAATTTGACACGTGTCACCTTACTGACGTGACACGTGGCACAATATTGACGTGACACATGGCATGAATAATTTAAAAAAAAGTTAAAATTTTAAAAAAAATTTAAAAAAATTTAAAAAAATTTAAAAAAAATCAAAAAAATGTGGAGTTGACACGTGGCATATACCGTTAACATCATACTAACGAAATGAGCCTAATTGTTACACATTTTCAAAAATATGGACCTAATTGAGACTAAAAAAAAATCTTATGACCTATTTGAGATTTTTCAACAAAAACATGGATGAAGGAAATATTTTAACCTTTGTTTTATTCATTCACCGTAGTAAATGTTTATTTAAGTTCTTATTTTGATATTGAGAATTTGATATATGAACTTATAAAATTTTAAAAATTATATTATAATATAAGATATTAAGATCATATAATTACAATAAAAAATATTATGAGTTTTTTAGAAATCGTAAATATAAAAGAGATACAAGATATATAATAGATATAAAATATATATTATAAGATGAACTTGTTATTTTATTTTATTTATATAATTTTTTCTTTCTATATATATATAAAATAAAATGTAATAAAATATAAAGTCACAAAATTATTGATCTAATAATTTTTTTTTTCTAAATACAAATTTAGACGGGATATGTAACACCCCATTTTAATAGTGTCAAACTACTAAAACAGAACATTATATCATGATTTAACAAGCAGATGGTTGGAATAAACCATACACGAGTTTAATACAATAATCCAAGTAACTATATGAACCTTCAAGCGTAAGTATGGTCTATACAAGAGAAAGATAGAGTATGAAATCAAAATGAGGACTTATCCCAAGGTTACACAAAACATAAGTCTACAAAACACCTCATAGTAGCGGTCAACTGTGATCCTGAAGGGGAGTGTCCTTTTCTTGATCCTTTCCTGCTCACACCGCAACGTAGGTGATCATCGCAAAGAGAACATACACAAAGAAGGCAAACCAGGACAAGAAGGGTAAGCTAACAATATAATTCAAGCAATTTAATTAAAAGTCTCAGTAAGAAAATTTTCATTTTATCACAGATATTTAAATGACCAACACAATACAATATAGACACATAACTTTAGACGCGACATCCGGATTATGTAAGCCACTTTGGATCTCTTGGTAGCTTGCACTTGTGAAGGTTCCCAAACTCTGCAGAGTTTGGGCTCAAGGGGTTATCACCCAACCACTCCCAAGGTAAGTCCCCTTCGCGTCCATGACTGATCGGGTCCATAGACTAGGACCTCCTGCTACTCCTCACGACATAGTCCATCATACTCTACATGAGTCTTAATGGACTATTGGAGCGTCAGGATGCCAACCAAATCTGAGTCCTTAAGTGCTTACACATACACTACATACTTCTCCTAGAATTTCCCTTGAAATCCTAGTTCCACCACTCCTTCACATTTCCATTTCTCAAGCTTTCATTATACAATTACATGCTTACATCACCAATCATAGTTATCCAGCATACCATAAGCAAACATCACATTATCTCACCAAAAATCAGGCTTTTGAACATCTATAACAGCGAAAGAATGTAAACTATGCAGGGAAAGTCGCTTAAGCTAGAGAATCTCGCCTAGGCTAGGGAGTAGTCTCGCTTAGGCGAACTACTCTCGCCTGGGCGAGACCCCATACAGTGGGCAACTCAAAATTTTGGGCGAGTTCTCGCTCAGGCTAAACTGGTCCGCTTAGACGAGAAGATATCTCGCTCAGGCGACCCCAGCTCGCCTAGGCGAGACCTCACGCAGTATCAGGGGTAACTCTCAAATACTTTCGCTCAGGCGAGAGCTACTCGCCTAGGCGAGAGTATCAGGATTTCACACTGTTTTTCACATGCAGAGCTATGAAAATCATGTAAAAATCCAATTCCAACCAACAAGAAATTCTCAAACAACAATTTAAACAAGGATCATACCATTCAAGCACCCAATGATACTAAACACTCGAATTTTAATTTAAGATTAGCTTCCCTTACCTTTTTGCTAAGAAACTTGACTTTGGTGGAGACAACTAGTTGCAAGGGGGCAGAAATCTCAATTTGACCTAGAGGATTTATCACCAAGACGTAGAGAAGGGAGAATTTCGCAATCAGACTCAAAATTCAGAGATTAAACGGTAATTTTGAGCTGGAATTGAGCCAGAACAGAAAAAGAGCATACCTAGGAGGCAAGGAGTGGAGGGAGGATGTAGCAGAGGGTTCTGTTGGACTGTTGCTTCCAAAATCTGATCACAGAGCAAGGAACTGGTGAGGAATTGGTTAAGAAAGCAACATTTTGAAAGTGTTTAGAGTTGAAGGGAAAGTGAAGGTGGCTGGCTCTTTTGGGTCATTATCACAAAGAGAGCAAGGAGAGAAGTTTTATAAAAGGAGGGGTCTCACATTCTCCCCTACAACAAAAATTTTCAACCCGAAAATTGATGCTTACCCGAGAACATGTGAGGATATGATTTTCTCACGTCTTCCTCAACTTCCCAAGTGGAATCGCCCGTTCTCTTATCCCATATGACCTAAACTAGGCTGATGGACTTCCCTCTGAGTTGTCTTGTCTGGATATCACCAAGACCAACTGGTTGAGCTTCTATAGACAGATCCCCTCTAATTTGCAATTCTTCTGCCTCAAGTACATGGGAGGGGTCGGGCACATACTTTCTGAGCTGCGAGACGTGAAACACTGGGTGAAGGTTGGCCAACTGAGGAGGTAGAGTGATTTCATAAGCCACTGGTCCAATCCTTCTCAGGATTTGACAGGGACCAATGAACTTAGGAGATAACTTCCTAGAGCGAATCGCCCTTCCCACACCCGTAGTCGGGGTAACTCTCAAGAAGACGTGGTCTCCAGATGCAAATTCTAAAGGCCTTTTCCTCTGATCGGCATAAGATTTTTGTCGACTCTGAGATGCCTTCATTCTCTCTTGTATCAGCTTGACCTTCTCAGTAGTCTGCCTCAGCAACTCTGGTCCTACTACCATTGACTCCCCATCTTGGTACCAGCACAGGGGAGTCCCGCATCTTTTGCCATAGAGAGCTTCGTAAGGTGCCATGTCAATGCTTGCATGGAAGCTGTTATTATAGGTGAACTACACTAAGGGCAGTATCTCATCCCAGGCACCCCTATGGTCAACTACGCATGTCCTCAAGAGATCTTCAAGGGATGGATGGTCTTCTCAGACTGACCATCCGTTTGGGGGTGGTAAGCTGAGCTCATGGCCAATCTACTACCCAAGGCGCTCTGCAAGGTCTGCCAGAAACGGGAAGTAAAACGTGGATCCTTGTCTGAGACTATACTCGACGGCACCCCGTGCAACCTCACGATCTCACTGATGTATAATTGCACCAGCTTAGCCATGGACATCCTCAGATTCACAGCCAGAAAGTGGGCGCTCTTAGTTAGGTAGTCCACTATAACCCAGATGGCATCGTGGCCTCTCACAGTCCGCGACAAGTGGGTAACAAAATCCATGACAATGTTATCTCACTTCCATTCTGGTATCTCCATTTGTTGCAGCATTCCCTCATGCCTCTGATGCTCGGCCTTAGCCTTCTGACAGGTCAAACAAGAGGATACAAAATGGGCAACAACCTGCTTCATGCCCGACCACCAGAAATATTCTTTCAAGTCTTGGTACATTTTAGTCATGCCTGGATGCATACTAAAATGACTTTTGTGCCCCTCCTCAAGGATCATACCTTTCACCTCTACGTCTTCAGGTACACATACTCTGCCTTTGAATCTCAAAACCCCATCACCTCCTAATGCAATGCAAAGTCCTTGGCTTTTTCTGTACCAAGTAACTCCATTGTCTTTTGCAGCCTTGGATCAAATAGTTGCTTCACTTTGATCAAGACAAGGAAATCATTAGATACGGTTAGATGGTTGCATCTAATGACACTCTCTCCTAAAATCACCTGTAACTTCATGTCTCTGAACTGTTCCACCAAGTCCAACTCCTTAATCATCATATGAGTCGCATGAACTGTTTTTCTACTCAAAGTGTCGGCCACCACATTTGCTTTCCCCGGGTGGTATAACAGTTCGAAGTCAAAGTCCTTCAGAAACTCCATCCACCGTCTCTGCCTCATGTTTAACTCTCTCTGGTCAAACAGGTACTTCAGACTCTTGTGGTCACTGAAAACCTGGAACTGCGCGCCATACAAATAATGTCTTCAGATCTTCAAAGGAAATACCACAACGGCCAGTTCCAAGTCATGTGTGGGATAGTTCTTTTCATAGTTTTTCAGTTGTCTCGAGGCATAGGCAACCACCCTTTTGTCTTGCATCAAAACGCATCCTAATCCCTGATGGGAAGCATCGTAGTAAACCTCAAAGGGTTTGCTGGCATCAGGGATCACCAACACAAGGGCACTAGTCAACTTTTGTTTGACTCAAGGAAACTTTCTTCACACCGGTCAGTCCAAGCGAAAGGCTGGTCCTTTCGAGTCAACTGTGTCAGGGGTGACACTATTTTAGAAAATCCTTCAATGAACCTCCTATAGTAGCCAGCCAACCCTACGAAGCTCCTTAATTCAGTCACCGTTTTAGGACGTTCCCATTTTAACACTGCTTCCACTTTTGATGGATCTACTGATATGCCCTGAGCTGAGGTTGTATGCCCTAAGAATTGGACTGTGGTCATCCAAAACTCACACTTCGACAGTTTCACATACAATTGTTTCTCTCTCAATATGCCCAAAATTGTCCTCAAATGCTCTGCGTGCTCCTTAAGACTCCTAGAGTATACTAAGATGTTATCGATGAAAACCACCACGAATTTGTCCAAGAATGGCCTGAAGATTCTGTTCATATAGTCCATGAACATGGCAGGGGCATTAGTTACTCCAAAAGGCATTACTACGTACTCGTAATGCCCGTACCTGGACCTGAAAAGCTGTTTTCTGAATATCATCAGACTTGACTTGACTCTGATGGTATCCTGATCTCAGATCGATCTTAGAAAACACGGTGGCTCCATGCAGTTGATCCATCAAGTCGTCTATCCTTGGCAGAGGGTACTTATTCTTGATGGTTAGCTTATTTAACTGCCTGTTATCCACACAAAGTCTAGAGCTATCATCTTTCTTCTTAACCAGTAACACTGGTGCTCCCCACGGTGACACGCTCGATCTAATGAACTGTTTCTCTAGCAGCTCTTCGATTTGCTTCTTTAGTTCCTCTAGCTCAGCAGGAGCCATCCTGTAGGGTGTCATTGATACGGGCCCTGCTCTTGGCACCAGATCAATAGAGAACTTTATTTCTCTATGAGGGGGTAAACTAGGTACATCCTTAGGAAACACGTCTGAGAAGTCTCTTACTATAGGTGTCTCAGTATTTCCACCTCCCTTCTCGATTGATAAATGAGTTAGAATTAGGAAACACTGAGATCCCTCCCTGATTGCCTAGTCCACCTGTTGAGATGATAACAACTGATCTCCTTCATCCAAACTGGGAAACACCACTTTCTTCTCGTTACCGTCGATTAGGATGTGATTAGCAGACAGTCAATCCATTCCTAAGATCAAATCTAATCCCTCCAGAGGTAAACAAATAAGGTTTACCCTATACCAGCGCCCCTCAACCTCGATCAAACACCTAGCACAAAGTGTCGATGTTCTAACCATCCCAAAAGCAGGCATGGACACTACCAGATCAAACTAGAGCTCCCTCACTAGAAGACCCAACTCAACTACTTTAGACTCCGAAACGAAGGAGTGTGTAGCCCCCGAATCATATAGAATGCATAGACTCTTACCAACAATCAAATATGATCCAATAACGAGGTTACCTGATCTGACCGCCTCTGTAGCCGTCATGGTATACACCCGACCGGTTGCCTGAGGCCTTGCGCCTCCCCTGGACTGTGGTGGCTGAGACTGTGCTGAAGGTCTCGGTACTGCACTCCTACTAGTAGGGCAATCTCTGATGAAATGACCCTCCTTGCCACAACCGTGACACCTCCTCCTGCTAGAGAGCTGAGGGCAAGCATTCTTCATATGGGGCCCTCCACAGAGAAAACATTGCGCCCTATGAGGCTGAAACTACTGAGATGGGTGTGAGAATCTCCTAGGCCCCTGAGGCTAAGGCCTGGAGTATGGCTTTCTCCTCTCTTCATGTCTGCTTGCGGACCCAGATGGTCCTCCCATCTTCTGCTGGGATCGCTGCTGTGTTTCAATTTCAGCCTTAAGCTTCTCTATTACTCGTGCCTTCTCTACTAAAGCATGGAATTCTTTAATAGAGAGCGGGGCCACCATGAGCTTCCCTTACCTTTTTGCTAAGAAACTTGACTTTGGTGGAGACAACTAGTTGCAAGGGGGCAGAAACCTCAATTTGACCTAGAGGATTTATCACCAAGACGTAGAGAAGGGAGAATTTCGCAATCAGACTCAGAATTCAGAGATTAAACGGTAATTTTGAGCTGGAATTGAGCCAGAACAGAAAAAGAGCATACCTAGGAGGCAAGGAGTGGAGGGAGGATGCAGCAGAGGGTTCTGTTGGACTGTTGCTTCCAAAATCTGATCACAGAGCAAGGAACTGGTGAGGAATTGGTTAAGAAAGCAGCATTTTGAAAGTGTTTAGAGTTGAAGGGAAAGTGAAGGTGGCTGGCTCTTTTGGGTCATTATCACAGAGAGAGCAAGGAGAGAAGTTTTATAAAAGGAGGGGTCTCACAATATATAGACTTAAACAATTACAAATTTAAACAAATGTTTATTGTATTTTTAGTTAATTATGTAAATTAATTTTTTTTAGATTAAAATGATATTTAATAACACTGTAAGTGATTTTGGCCTTTTATTTAATTGTTTGTTCATTTTTGTAAGTTAATATTTAAATTTTTACTTATTATTATTTTTTTATGTCTGATTAACGTTGAGTAGGATTAGAAGAATAAAATATGTTTAAATGATATCATTCATTTAATTCAATAATATGTAATAAGTATAATTAGATTACAAAATTTATGATTTTATGTTAAGTTAAATTGGATTGTTTTATTTTTAATTCATTCCGAAGTAAGTCCATTTGTATAAGTAGGACTCACTCATACTTCCGTATCAACAATTTTGAAAATTTTCTTTCCTTGTGAGGTTTCACTCGTTTTGTTTGTTTAAAGTTTTACTTGAATATGAAAATTATTTTTCTTCAAATGTTATTATTCCAAAAATTTCAAATAATTGTTTTTAACTTCTAATATTTATTTTGAGATAAATAATTAGCATTATTTTATATTCTTTAAAATTTGTTTACAGCTAGATATTATTTTAGGAATCAACTGATCTTTTGTTTAATATATGAGTCAATAATGAGAGTCACATAATATTATAAATAAGAAATAATGATTTTTAATGCTAGGAGTACAACAACAAAAAATTACATACACCAGAATAAAAAATAGGTTGATTTTACATACACTAAAAAATATTTAGGGTTAAATATGTTTTTATTCTTTAATTTTCAGTGAAAATTAGAAATGATCTCTCCTCAAAATTTTAGACTAATTTAGTCCTTCAACTTTAGATATGTATGTATTTAGTCCTTTCAATTAATTTTTGTAAAGTTTATTTGACGTTTCAAACGCATCTCATGATAGTATGTGAATTGTTTATATTGTTTAACTCATTTTTGCTTCAATGTTGGCTAAAAAATGCGTATAAAACATTAAATAAACTTAACAAAATTTTGTTAAAAGTGTTAAAAAGACTAAATTTATACAGTTTTTAAAGATAAATGACTAAATTGATATAAAATTTCGATGAGAAACTAATTTAATTTTAAGTGAAAGTGAAAGGACTAAAAACATATTTAACCCAAATATTTAACTCAGAAAATTTACCGTGAAATTGAGAAGACAATCAATTTTCTTAGTAACTGGGCTACAAGCCCATTATCTATAAACAAATGTTTGTTTTTTTCTACTTCCATAATATTTAACTCTACCCTCTTAATTTTTAAAATGACCTTCAAAATATGATTTTCGTAATATAATTTATGGAACAAAATTTCTTCAAAATAAAATTTTCAAAGCAAGTTTTCCAAGATATATGAGATGCTTTACAGTATGAAATTTCAAGAAAAAAAAATTCGAACACATATATAATACTTTCGAAAACGAGTTTTTCAGAACAAACTTTCCACCAAACCCATCAATTTACTTTCTAACTCTCTTCTTCTTCTTCCTCCTAAAGATTGAAGTGGAGATGGAGAAAGGTGTAATTAGAGATGTAATATTTTAGTCTTTTTCTTCTTGCTTGTAATATGGGGATACAGTTAGTAATTGTTGAAGTGCTGGAAGAAAACTCCTTCAATTTTCTTAACGACTGGGCTCGAAGCCCGTTATTTGTAAAACAAACGGGCCTCACTAACTCGGTGATCTGAATCCGAATTCAAGCTCGGACATAGAATTCGGATATTCGACGACCCATGGACCCGCATCGTGAACTACGAGAGTCAGTTGGAGAAACAAGCGATTTGTACGATGAAGTGTGTTGCTTGAACCATCTGAGTTTTGCATGTTCATTGGGCACCGATGGATTCAGCTTCTATGCAAGTAGCAACCTCAAAATTTGTTCTTTGCCCCAATGCTTCAGCGGCTAAGGTTGCAGGTTCCAAGAAGATTGCCACCGTCAATTTCAGGTCCAAATTCAAAGGATGTGAAACCAAAATCCATGTCGTTTCCTCAAATGGCTCTGTCTCTAGCTCCTCTTCGCGTCGGGTCGGTCATCTTTTTTTTTTTTTTTTTTTAAGCAATTTTTTTTTGATCGAGTGGTAATGAATTTCCTTTCAGTTAGTTATGTTTTACATGAATTTTGTTTGAGAGTTGTTTACAAAACTTGACAATGATGTTAACTTTCTTTCTGTATCCTTAAATCCAGTGATACTTTGTAATGATAAAATGTTTATTGAAAAAAATATTGATGCATGAAAGACATGAATGGTTTTTTGATTGACGATGACTTTAGGATAGAACAGATGTTAGTTTTTTTTTTTTCTTTATTGGTTTGGTTTTAAGATCTTAATGACTGGGAATAATGGCCGTAGTATTGTTATTATATGCATTGGTTAACGGTTATCCCTTGCTACATTTCCCTTAGGTAGAAAATTTTATTTTTGTGTCTTAGTGTTACTAAGCAAAAGACTTTCTTCACATTTGGTTGTGTGCATTTATTTATTTTTTAAAATTGCTTATTCCTTTGCACTTTTTTATTTATTTCTCGCTTTTGAAAGTTTTTAGTATTTTCCTTTTTGTATGTTGCCGAATGCATGCTGATTAAATTACTAGTTAGTTAGTTGTGTCATGTCATGTCATGTCTTGATCTATTTCTACTTTGAGAACAATTGTTTTCCTTCTCTGTTGTAGTTGATATTTTCAATCACTTTCTGAGTTTGCGTGTGATGTGATTCATAATGTTGCTTTAATTTTGACCAAAAAAGGGAACAAAAACAAGTGTTGCTTCAGTAACCTAAGATCAGAACACTTTCTTGGAGTTTTCCGTATTTGAAATTCAGATATACACGGTCCTCATCATTGACAGCACCTTGATCAGGTCGTTTCATTATGTTGAGCTGCTGGCATTGCATATTATGGAGTCAATTTAGAGAAAATCTCTATGAGTACATACAGGAGGAAAAATAAAATGACTTTAAGGTAAAAGTAAAATGAATCAAGATCTTAAGTTGAAATCAACTTATCACCTTAACTTGTAGAAAAGTTAAGGAAGCTTTTGAAAAAATGAGGTTTATAAGTTGATATTAGAGAAATTTGATTCACTTTTCCTCATTGATTCTTATTGGGTTTATCAGAAAGTTTATCCAAATAGGTGTTTAGTGCACAATTTGCACATTCGAAGGATAGATATGTAAGTGGTTCAAACATGATTAGAAGTTGATTTTTATTCTGTCAGAGCTCAGACAATATCTAATATTCTCTGCAGTAACATTGTAAGGATTCAACAATTACACCCTCAAACACAATTTCGTGTGCTAGTTTGGGATTGCTGAAATTGATCATGGAATTGTTGTGGTGGAAGATCCCATTATGGTGATCGAATCAACCAATTCTGAAAAATGATTTCCAAGTCCTTGCCCACTTGAAACCTTAAGACCTTGAGCCCTACAATTTTTATGTCATTCATTCAACCCTTCCCTACTACCTTTTCACACTACTTGAGCTTTGATTTGTGGTTGCTACCCGCCGTAACTTTGGGTAATGGTCAAGAAAGGGAGGATGGGTGATGGTTTGTCCTTCCGTGCCTTTGTTTCTGCTTTGGTTTTTTGTGCTTCTCTTCAGGTTTTGTGTTTTGCTGCTTGCTTGTTTCTAATTTGCTTTGTATTTTTATTCAGTGGTCCAATGGTTTTTGGGCTTTGTTTTGTGTCTTTGTTTTGTGGTGATATCATCCAATGGTGTTATCTATTAAAAATTTGTCATATATACTATAAATTGTACTTGAGTATTTGCCTTGCACATTATATTAAGTGGCATATTACAATCTCACATATTTGTTTGACTCACTCTTCCAATCTTGGGTAGGATGTCGATCTTGACAACATTGTATTTGTCATAGATGGTAAGAAAGTTTAAGGGAATGATCTATCCAGTTTGCATATTTAGGTAGCCTTAAATAATTTAGATACCACTTGGCAATAAATTGTATATGTAATAAGTTGAGTAATTTGGAGATTTATTGGATTGAAGCTTGGAATTGAGTGTGTTGCATATTACTGATTAGTTGGTGATTGTTCAATTTTTTTATAAACGGCCCCCTAATATTTGGTTTTACCTTGTAGACAACTGTAGTATTTTAATTGTTTTGGAATTATTTTCTGTGGTTCTATCAATGTTTTTACGTTGTTATAGGGGAAGGGAATATCTTTTTGTAAAATACTTTGTTCCTTTTGTTTAGTAGAATCTGTGCATCCTTCTCTACTGACAAACTGGACTTATAGTTTGGTGTTGAATGGATGTCTCAGCTAACTATTTCCTTCCTTATATTTCAGTCTGTATCAAGTTTGAAAGCAGATGATAACAAACGCAGAAGTAATCTTGAATCTCTGTTTTGTTATGATAAAGCCATTCCAGAAGAAATAATTGAGAAGCCTGTTGGGCTATCTTTGGAAGAAAAATCTATTGGTAACAATTCCAGATGCACTGATTGCGAGGCCAAAGGTGCTGTGCTTTGTGTCACTTGTGCTGGTTCTGGTCTATACGTTGATTCCATATTGGAAAGCCAGGGCATAATTGTTAAAGTTCGTTGCTTAGGTATATTCCTCTTCCTGTTCTAGCAACCTTCTTTAGTTCGTGCTTGCTGCAGGACCTCCTACACCTCACTCACGTTTAAACTGTATTTGCTGCACTTTTGTTATGTAGTATTGTTACCTAACATTTTTGTGTTTGTCACTTATGCGTCGAAGCTGTTCTCTGATGGAACTTCATTCTTTTTTTGGTTGGACAATTTTAGCTTAACCCTTTTTATGGCTTGCCTAGATGAACAACTGGAGCTTGGTCTTCTATGAGGACTTTGAATGAAACAAGTTTGCAAATTTTTAGATCTTTTTGGCATGTATAGAATTAGTATAGCTCAAACTAAAACGAGATTTTTTTGATAACTCAAATTTGGTGTAACACTACTAATTGCTAGATTAAACGGGGTGCATTTGCTCAAATCCCAATCATAATAATCTAAATGTAAGATGCATAGCATCTCTATTGGTGCAAACATTTTCTGCTGCAGTGGGCTTTCTGCACCACGTGCAACTATGATCCTACACTGCAGATTGGGGAATCATGTTCTTATTATTTTACATGAAAAAGTGTATTTTCTTATGCAGTTGTATTACTGTTTTCTAGTGTTGATGATTAGGATCTTGTTTTTTAATATGTTTTTATTTTACAACTATGACCATGCAGGCTGTGGGGGAACAGGCAATATAATGTGTGCAGAATGTGGCGGACGAGGTCATCTGGGACCTAAATGATCAAAGTCTTCACGTTTTTGAATTTTGTTGTACAACCAATATGTAGTCTTTTTGGCTGATATTGCATGTAACCATTTTATTTTTATTGTTTTGTAAATCAAGGAGTCGTCATGCCTGAAAAAAAAATAAGATATTTACAAAATTCTCTGCTATTTCTAAAGCATGAGCTTGTAATCAGATCAGATGGCTGTCATATTTATTCTTAATTATGTGATTCCTCGAAGTACTTGTAATAATACTTTTACATGAAAGTTACAGACAGTTGATTTATTTCTTTAAGGAAAATTGTGTCCCTTTTGATTTGTAGAATTGTGTGGAGCTACTTTATTACAGATATTAATCCTGTTGTGCATGGATTCGTTTTCAGGGAAAAACTTGTTTTTGGGTTTTATATTTTCTCATCAAACTTGGTTTTGATTCTTTACATATTCAAATAGGTATACAGGGACCGATTTAGAGGTTGAGTTAGATTCTTTCGAGTGCCAGCAAGATTAATCCTTCGCTATAAGCTTTGGGATGATATATGAACTACGTCTATGAATCAAAATAAGTTCAAATATTTTCAAAAATTCAAAAAAACAATTTATCAATTTAAAAATATACGGACCAAAATTATGTTTCACAAAATAAAAATACAAGGATTAAAAACATATTTTTCTTACGTGGATACATGGTTTTTGTTGTTTCAGTTGTTCTCTATCAGTTATGATTATCGTATCAGTACTAACTAAATGGAACTTATGATCATTGCATATGTATAAAGAACCATCAGTTATGACTTTCGTAATTCAAGACTACAATCAAATGAAATCATTCTATACAATACAAAATTTCCCTTCCAATTCTTGGGGTTTAATGAGCTAACTTGGTTTACTGTTACACTTCAGTATTTAGCCTCAGCTGAAATTATTAGCTCCAAATATTTGCAGAGCTTGAGATCTGTTAAGCTGCTCCAAGCGTACTGGAATAGTGGAGTCAAAATGAGTGCTCTGTGGATTTTCTGCGTAGGCAACATAGTAAGCTGCAACACAAGCTTGTGCCCATGCTATGGCCAATCGACACTGCATAAAACAATAGCATTTTGGTAAGGGTGAGGTAGAAGATAATTAGTACATGATATTGCAATCGATTATTTAGTTCTTACCATGAAATAGCCAATGAGGAAAGCATAAATGGACACTTCTGTGGCATAGCTCTTGTGCGTTACAAGACTCCAAATTCCACCCACTAGACTACATATTGCACCAGTGCCAACCCCACTAAGGAAACAGAATACTCCAGTGAGATCCAAGTCTATGAGTTCCACCAATCCAACTCTATTGAACATCTCCCAAGTATCAGAAGATGCTTGCACAAACCCCTTGTTATAAACTCCAACGTGCACTAAACCCCATCGGTTCCCACGGATCACAAGAAGAGATGCAATCCCCGTATAGCAACTCACACAGGAAAACATGAACTCATCTGTATCTCCTCCAACCAGACTCGTGGCTCGTGCAAAACCCCGGAAGAGCACGATGATGGGAACCAAGATGGACCCTATGGAAACACATCCAGTTAAGTGTTTGATTGTGTCACAAAATGCAATTCTAGTGTCCATGTCAACTCCTCCTGAAAAAGCCATATACTTGACCCTTGAAATAGTGACATACATTGCATTCTTCAGAAACTGCATAGTCCATCCTAGGCTCAGCAAGATCAAGAAGATGAAAAAGGGTGATAGTTTGGTTCTGTTTTCAATGGCTCTTGCTCCTCCAATCCCAGCCACAAGGAAACAGCAGTAAAGAATGCCAATGAGGATTGAATAAAGGGTTAGCCCTTGGGTTTTGTTAGGAGGAAAGGCTATTGAAACTGACAAGATTCTGGTGCCATATTCAAATCTGGGACTGGCCCAACAACCATAGAGGGATTGGATCAATGCAGAAACCAAAGCAATTACACCAACTGCAAGACTCACGGCAGTGCCAATGCATATGAACATAATTCCCATTGCGCATGTTAGCAGGGGACTCAGCCAAAATGCTAACCTGACTACCCTTGTGGAGTGGCGTGCAGTGATGCGTTGCCATGTGAAACCAACAATTCCAGCACATGCTGTTGAAGCTAGAAGTGGGGGGTACCATTTCTGAGGGTGGAAATGGTGGGTGTGAGCGTCAGAGACCAGACCATATATGACAAGGAAAATCACCAAGACTGAAACCAAGAACAAATACAAGTAGAACAGAATCTGGAAAACCCTTCTTGCTGTTTGACCCGCCACTGTTGTTCTATTGGGAAAGTTTGAATCTTGTGCCTGCAACAGAAATGATCAAGTTGACTTTAGGTTTTTCAACCAAGTGATATGTCACAAATGCAGTGCCTGTAAATTCTGTTGATTAACAAGCAATGGTACAAACTCAGAGTTCTATAAGAAATGGATGTGTCGGCAGCAGATAAACGTGATTGAGAGAAGAAACACCAAAAGAAGAAGAAAGGGGCAAAAGGAAGTTAAAGATAAGATAAAGAACAAAAGATTAACGGAACAAAGAGAGACACAAAACCTTGATGGGGACTGTGAACGGAAGCCTCTGCTGTGGAAGTTGTGCTTGGATTTGGATGCTCTGTGATTGTGTGGTGGGATTAGAATTGTTCAACATGGCCATGTTGACTTGCTATATATTATTGCATATGAAACGCATTCACAAAATCACAGTTCAATACCCCAAAGAGTGTTTTTGAATTTTCTTTCACTTTCTTGGCCCC
>Ga0214543_1009497_pt1 | contig 15062 bp, 7 predicted proteins | sample CNSS2metaG_FD_160094 | JGI IMG/M metagenome (GOLD analysis project Ga0214543, IMG submission 160094) | Root nodule microbial communities from cowpea collected in UCLA plant growth center, Los Angeles, California, USA - CNSS2 | ecosystem: Host-associated > Plants > Roots > Nodule | place: USA...
AGTGAGAAAAAACATATATATATATATATATATATATATATATATATATATTCTTTTGTGTTATTTAATGATTAATACCACAACACTCTAATTACTAGAATATTTATACTATAATGTTACGCATAACATAATTTTAATTTTTAATTTAATTTTATTGTTTGAGAATTTAAATACCACCAAAATATAAAAATTATTTGAAATGTAAAACTTTTAATAATTATAAAATATAAATTTTTAAATAAGTTTGTTAGGCATCATTCTCATTACATGAAGATTTTATTAAAAAAAAAAAGAAAAGAAACACAGATTACACCAAACTCTTGATAAAATTATATCACAATTATAAAAAAAAAAAAACTTATTGTGAAAAAAAAAAACATGATTTTCTTAACGGAAATCATTTTATACTTTGAACAACTCCGTAAGGAAGAAAACAAATTTTTCACTACATTAAACAAATTATCATTCTTTTTACATTCCAAAAAATCCTTTAATTTTTAGAACTTTATATATATATATATATATATATATATATATATAATATAAAATAAAGTTAGAGATTTTTTTTAATGTTGGTTGTAGTTATTTTTTTTTGTTAAGTTTATGAAGATAATCTTACTTGATAACAACAAATGTTTTTCTCGACAAATATTGGTTGAGGTTATTTTTAATTGATGTCAATGGATCACATTGTTTCAAATGACATTGTTTAGAGTTATTTTTTTTAGTTAGCATTAGTACAAAAATAGGCTTTTAAGTATGTTAATTTACGTATGCTCATAAGAAAATAAACTTAAAATATGGACGGTGACATATATTCTCTGGAAATTTTTTGTATTACAAGTTTTGATTTCGTGTCAAAATAAAATTATTTAAAAGAAAAGTGCATTAAATTACTGTTTTTTTTTATTTCGATATATATTAAGATTTAAGCCCGTTGGTCAATAAAAAATTTAAAATTTAAATATGTTGGTGACCAATAGATTTAAAATTTAAGCCCGCAAGATTTGAGTATGTTATAAAAGAGACTTAAAAAGTCTGAAATAACATAATTAAAATTCCTATTTTGTAATAGTGTAGTGAAGATTGTTTTTTCTCGACTTTACAACCGATATAGATGGAATAAATTCTCCAATTGACATTATTAAATTATATTAATATATTTCTAAAATTTATTTGGAATTTCCCATTCGTTATCATAAAATACTTCAAAATATATATATAAAAAAATCTGCACTCTAAAAGCAGTATCGAGAAGTGAACCAACAGCCCTTAAAGAGAAAATACTAAAAGAAGAAACATAAAAATGTTAGAAAAATATATAAAAATTACAAATTCTTATTTTGTAAATAAAATTAAATCATTTTTTATTTTAATTAATTAAATTAATTTTTTTTGAAAAAAATTTCACATTTAAACAATACATTATATCATAAAAAATATTTAAAAAATAAATTAGTGTACAAAAATCGTTATTTTGAAACATGGTAATAGCTAACTAATAACTAAAGGAAATAAATGGTGAGGGGTTGTTAGGCAGACAAGGACAGTATGACATAAAGCTGGGGGTTCCAATTGTCAGAAGAGATTCAAAATAAAGGTGGTTTAATAATAATAATAATAATAATAATAATAATAATAATAATAATAAGAATGGAATAAAATAGGAGGTTTTGTCCTTAGTGGACAATCTCTACCTCTAGCACCAGCAGTAGATGGCAAAGCTTCTCAATGGCTCCTTTCTCATGCTTCCTTGTTGCTTTCGTCGTTTCTTTACACTTTAATGCTTTTATATTTTTGGACTAACCATTTTTTCTTCAATTTCTTTACTTTCACTTTCCTAACTCCTTTTTGTCTCGCAGGAATAACTCAGACACCAACATCACCAATTTTCTCTTCCACTATCCCCCACTTTTTAATTCTATTCTTCTATCCATCAATAATCCAACAATATTTTTGTTTTGTTACATAGAAGTTGAAATCGCCATAATTTAAGTAATTTTTTCTTCTTCATTTTTCTGGGACATTTAAAATTATTATAACAGTTATTCACTTTAAAACAAATAATACTTTAAATACGATGATTAACTTTAAAAATATTATCTCAACATATCATTATAACAAAAATCACTTTAGACAACGATATAAAATTGTGATCTAAATTATAAAAATCGTGATCTAAAGATTAGACAATAGGTTTTTAGGCGTGGTATATGTGACTGTGGCTATAAGTAATAGACAATGGTTTTTAGTACAATAATACTTTTAAAACCGTTACTTAAAATTTTTACAATAGACAATAGTTTTTTAGGTTGATTTTAGACCTCACTTATATTTTTAGACTACATTTTTATCGATTTTGCCCACATAGTTTAAATCAACAGTTATATAATCATGGGTTTTCTTGATATTTATACAACATTTATAAAAATATTGTTTATTGTATATTTAAGACACATTTATTTAGCCACTGTCTAATTTAGTGTAGTCTAAACTACAAAATGTTATAGTAAATGTTAAGAAATGAACATAAAACTGAACTCAAGCGTGAAATTAAACATCAATGAGTGGTTCGATAACAGTCCAATAGCAAGTGAATAATAGACGCACAAATAACAAACTTCGGTAATAAAAATTCTGATCTATGATTATGATACCATGTTAAGAAGTAAATTTTAAGTCTAATTCAATCTTATAAAATTAACTTTTAATATGAAATTTATATTCACTCGTATATAGTATAAATTTGTTTTATCTTTCATCATCGTGAACTTACAACTACAAACTTGAATTCGGATCAATTTACTTCTTCCATATTAAATTGATTATTGTTTATGTCCATCTTGTGTTCATAATAGGTGAAGTAAACAAACACCTTTGAATCATGGTCGCTTCGATAACAATTTATACCACAATTATTGTCCATTTGTTTTAAGTGTTTTTGTGAAAATAAAAGAGGAACCTTAAATTCTCGTGTTGAAGAGGGAAAGAAAAAATTAAACGTCTCTTTCAGTGATTTTACTAATTCAATATGCATCATTGGCCATGCTAATTAGTTAAATATATAGCTTATAAGTGAGGGAATCCTTGTGATCCAAGAGTTAGGGTTTGGTCATATGTACCAACGAAAATGTCATTATTGTATCATCATTTTATATTCTTGTTTTTCAATTCCGTAGCATAACTAATCACTTAGATGTGATGTGAATAGCGTTTATAGGTAGGTAGGTTTCAATCGAATTCAAATGAAAATAAACTTTGGATCAATCAATTTTGTATTAGTTTAAAACATTTTTACACAATCTAAATCAAACCTATCCCAATCCAATTCTATAACAGTTGGATGTTTCAATTGTCAATCAGATTCTTTATTGTGAAAATGTATGCAATTATGTAGGGAGAAATAGAAAAGGAAAAAGAGCATTGTTTTATAAAAAAAAAAAAAATAACACTCAATCTTGTCATTAAAACACACACACATTTATACAAATTAAATAAAAAAAATGCAAAATACATTATATCATAAAACTTCATTTAGTTCACATCATTCATTTGTTTAGAGTTTACTGAAATTGTAATATCATATCTAATACTTAACATAATAAGTCATCATTAAATTTGATTAGATCCAATTTTCGGTATTTATCATCACTGTTAATTAATAAATTATTTATTAATCGTGCATTATTTCACAAAAATTCACTTTTAATCTTTAGTAGGTATTTGTCATTCAAATTCTTTTATAATAAGCTTAACTTCACAAAAAAAAAAAAAAATTGTATTACCTTAAAAATTGTTAGAAAACATATTAAATAACCAATATTTTAGCATAGAACTATTTAAATATTGTTGAGGTTGTTGTTCTATTATATTCGGCTTTGATAAAGATATGAAAATTAGATATCAAGATTTCTTCATGAAGATTGAATACTAAAATGATTAGAGGGTGTATCTTTGTTTATAGTTAAATAGATTTTTCATTAGAGTATAATGTTGCTATGTTTCTCTATATATGATAAATAACTTTAGAAAGCTACTTGAAATTATTTTAGAAATTAACTTGATGATAAGAAGAATTTAATTGATTAAAAGATGTTCTTAATAAGTTAAAATGGTTATTATTTGTTTTAAGGAGAATATTTAATTAATTAGATATTCATTTTTAATTGATTAAAATTGCTTAGAACCATAATCAATTCTAAAGATTTTTTTAAGCTATTAAAACCAATTTTTAATAGATTTTTTTTTTGTGCTTTTAGATGCTCTCTCTTTTAATCTATTTGTATTATAAGGGCTGGTCAGGTCGCCAACTTAAATTTTACAAATAAGATACGTCAAATACACAGCGAAATAGTAAAAATGAATGAAAGGAACTTGAAACCTAAATACTTAGGAAACTAAGAAAACCAGGAAGTTCCTAGTATACAACGCAATTACATACATTAATATTTGATTGAAATACTAGCAAATTCTACAGAAATACGAATTTAATGATTAACTCAAACAATATTAGTAGCTTATCAAGATTGGTTCTAGTCAGCAATACAAACAGAGATACAACCTTAGATTATGTAAAATCTTTCAAGAAAAATACAAAGATTATTAAACCAAGATTTTTTGAAACTTTATTTCAAAAATAAAGCAAAGAGACAGAGATTCACACACGTGCACACAAATTTGTATATTGGTTCACTCATAACTAAGCTACATTCAGTTTGTCAAGGCAACCCGAGCCTGACTTGCACTATTTCAAAAGGTTTACATAATCATCAAGATTACACTTTCAAAATATGCAAAAGAAAACACCAAGATTCTTGAATCCCACAAGAGTCTCATCAAGAATAGCAAGATCCTACTTGCAAACCTGGAAAACTACTAGGCAACACCCAGAAACCTGAGAAAGATCAAACCTGAATGATGGATCTCCCTAGCCAACCAAAACTCTTTCTCCAAGTTCCTAAACCAAGTAAAAGTTGTTCCAAGAAATTCAAAGATTCTACACGAATTGTTGTAGAATTGTGTGATCTAGAGAGAGAGAGAGAGAGAGGATTTTCCAAAAGATTATAATGGTTTTGCCATAAAAAATGGCAAATTTTTTCATCTTTTCCTGAAAAATTAGAATATATAGCCCATCTGTTAGCGTATTCAAAAAGTTGATTTTTCCATTCAATCTGTTGATTTCACTTAAGATTGATTTCACTTAACTTAAGTGAAATCAACTTATTGAAAGTTAATTTAGGTTATTGAATATGTACCTTATAAAACTATAGCAGCAAGTCATTTAACCTGTTAAAAATCCATTTAACAAGATAAAAATTAACAACCAGACCCTAAACATTTATACAATGTCAAATTGTCTTTAGATAGAGCTCCAAGATTCAATCTTTGTGATCTTCATGTGAAACCCAAATATAGCTCACACACACACACGCACACCAAGCTTGATCAACACACATATATTCAAGTCTTCACATTTTTATCAATTAATCATGGTTGCATTGCGTCACTATCCATTATCTTCATCATGACAATGTCTTCATCAAATCTTCAAGCATTAAATCCTTTATGCTAACAATGCACACATTTGGTTATATCAAGAGGTCTTTCGAAGGTTGTAATGAGGCTTAACTAGAAGTAATATGGTTTTCCAGGAATTTAAAAACACTACTGAGCTGAAGAGAACAACTAAATGTAAATAATTCATGGTATCTTAGTATTCTATACAAAATAATTTTCCCAAAAATTTTCTTGTACTTCTCATAGCACAACCCCTTTTTATTGCATGTGATTTGTTGTCTTTTCTCTTCTTTCTCTTTTCTTTTTTCTGGGGCAGGGATTTTACAAAAGTCTACCCTAAACTTATTCTATCTCATACCTTGGTAGGGTGTTTATACCCTACCCCAAACTGATTTCATCTCATATCTTTATTTTACTTAACATGTATTTGTTCTCTTTGCCTAAGTTGCGGGAAAAGATATATTTTCTTTACAGGTTAAGAGTAAAAGAATGAAATAATTAGGCTAAAAAGGGGTAACAACAGACAATTACCATATATTAGGGCTGATTATTTGGCTAAGTAGCTTAAGCATATCGAACAAATGCCTTTATCCTTTCTGACCAACAATGTGATTATATTAAAAGGAATCAGAAAAAAATCAATTTCATGGCAATAACTACATTCCTTACAGCTCTCCACTTTTAATCTCACAACAACTCATGCTTTCAACACTCAAATGTTTCCATACTCAAATACCAAAAAATCTGGTCATACTCTTACACTAATCAAGAATTGACTAAATATAAACATATCAAACTATCTCACCGTCAAGATTTTATAGACTATTTGTTTGCATATTGAACAAATTGATTTATCTATTCAATCTGTTAATTTTACTTAACTTAAGCAAAATCAATTAATTGAAAGTTAATTCAATTGATTGAATATGTAACTTACAAAACTATTGTAGCTAGCCAATTAATCTTTTAAAAGTCTATTTAATACATTAAAAGTCTATAACCAAACCCTAGGCACCTATACAATGTTAGATTGTCTTCACTTTGAGCTTTAATCTTTAAGCTTTGAGATCTTCATGTGATAGTGAAATTTAGCTCACAAACCAAGCTTGATCAAAACACATATTTTCAAGTCTTCATATCTTTATCAATTGATCATAACGACATCACGTCACTATGCAATATCTTCATCATGTCACCATGCAACATCTTCATCAAATATTCAAGAATCAAATCATTTGTGCTAACATATATTAGGTTTCAAGCGAATTCCAAAGAATTACTACGCTTATTAGGTTTTTCACAATATGATGTTTGTTGTTATAGAATGGATAGATAAACACAATTGGTAGTTGCCACTTGTTAGGAAGTTCTTTACTCCCATGACATTCTAAGAAACATTATGTAGCTTTGTCTACTACATAATCCAAACTTATAGTTGTTGAAAATTTTTGTGCTCAAACTCTTTGGATGAAATAACAATTAGAAGATTATGGTATCTTCATAATCACATTCCACTACGAAGTGACAACACTAATGCAATAAATCTCACTAAGAATCCAGTTTTGGCATTCTAGAATAAAAACATACAGTCGTTATCCACCATTTCGTAAGAGATCATATAAAAAAAGTTGATTGTGTTATAAAATATGTTATTACAAATGATTTATTAGTTTTTGAAATAACAAAGACTAATATATAGTCGTTGAAAATTTTTGTGCTCATCTCTTTGGATGAAGTAACAATTACAAGATTATGGTATCTCCAAAATCACATTCTCCTCAAAAGTGACAACACTTGTGCAATAGATCTCCCTAAGAATCCAGTTTGGCATTCTAGAACAAAAACATATAGTCCTTATACACCATTTCATAAGAGATCATATAAAAAAAGGTGATTGTGTTATATAATATGTTAATGCAAATGTCTAATTAGTTGGTATTTTCACTAAACCTTTGCCTATGGATAAATTTTATGCAATGAGAAGTTTAGGAATTACTCATGAATTTTCATTGATTGAATTTGTTTATATTAAAAGATTCAGTTTTTTGGTTTTTCTTTTATGCATAATATTCAAGATCGTGATTGGATCATGCATCAACTGTGAGTCAACCTTAGAAAAACTAATTCCACTATAAAAATTAAGTTTTTCAAGTGCAACACGCACCTAGAAACTCAATATCACATCAAATAAACTCTTGAGTCGCACAAGGGGATGTTACAACCAAAAGGATATCAACCCTTAATCAACTCTGAATATTAGAGAAGACATATGCCTTATCCATTCTTAAACTGTAAGATCCGCTAAATTTAATTAATTAAATAAAAAATTAATTAATAAATGCGGGTAGTGGGAGCCTTTATGATATTAAATATTGCTGTTGTGATGTGGAATAGTACTAGCTCAAATGGTTGAAAGTACTTGATTATGTCAAGTCCTTATGTATGCCATTTATGTGTTATTTTAATTGTGCATTATTTTAACAGTATAACTGAACGTGGGGAGTGCTAATATAATTCTATATTTATAAGAATTATTATGAAACATGAATTGGTTGAATGGTTGTGCATTGACTTGACTTGACTCGGCATGGTTATGGGTTTGAACCTTAGGAGAGACGAATGAAGCTTTCTTTTTGCCAATTTTCTTTTTGGCATGAAAGTGAAAAGCCAAAAACCCTAGCTAACAAAGGGACAACCAAGAGGGGCTGGAAAAACAACCACTAAATGAGTCTTAAATGATAATTAAGGTCATGTTAATGTCAATTTTCGTTTTCGCCATTAACCTTAATTAAGAACGAATTAAAGAAGGAATTAAGAGGGAAAAGAGAGAGGTTGAACGCTGCCATTGTTGTTCACAGAAGGGAGAGAGAGTTCTGAGTGAAAATTGTGCTAGTGAGTGAGATAAGGAGCTAAAAGGAGGGGAAAGCAAGAGAAACCATTGTTGATAAAGAAGAACTTTGGAATTCTCAAGTCTTAGCAAGGAAACCAGGTCAGGGGAGTTGAACCTCATAATTTTTTTTATGTTAACGATTAATTGAATGATGTATATTATGATTATACATGAACATCCTCTGTCTTGGCTTGAATTTCGGATTTCTGAAATTTTCCAGAAACCGCCTGGTGGGTGATGAATTGCCGCCAGACGACTCATGCATTTCTGTGTTGTTTCTGGGTTCCTAAAGAGGAATCGCCTGACGGCATGATTCTGACCGCTAGGCGACACTTGCCTATTGCATCCAGTTTTCTGGTTTGTATGCACGGTCTGGTGGTGATGAACTCCCGCCAGGCGACACGAGTCAATTTGACTCGATTTTGGTGTTTTGGAGTTTTTGGGATGATTTTGATCGGGGAAAAAGACAGTACTAACTATTTGTGAATAGTTAGAAGTCATATTTAGTTGAATTATATGTAATTGGAGGTTAAATTGGATGAAAAATTGTATGAACATCATTTTAGGGTTGATGATTCGGGATTTTTATAGTTGCACTAAATTAAGTGGAAAATGTTAATGGAATTTCGTATATTGGAAGTTTTAAGAATGAACCGTGAACCTAAACACATGAGTGCAACCTATTGAATCGTAAATTGATTGAAGTCAGAATAGTTGGGGTTAGTTAAGATGCGCAGGTGCAGGGGGAGTTCTGGGTTTTTGGAACAGCATGAACCGCTTGGCGACACCCAATTTGTTGCCGCCAGGCGCTATACCAGAACAGTGGACTTTGTGTGTTTTGGTGTACAATGGAATTGGGAAAGTTAACCTAGGGCATTTAGAGTATTAAAAGAAAATTTGGATATGCGGGATAGGGACTAAAAGTAGAGGTAATGCACGAGATGGGGTGTGCAAGAATGCTAAACTATGAATGTTTGGATACAATTGGATGCTATGACAATGGATTTCAGGTTAACTAAACCAAAGTTACGTTTGGTAGGAAGACAGATTGAAATTGTAGAAGACGATGTTAGTTGAAGTTGCCTAAGCTAGAAATGTAGTGTAAATGTGGTTAAGTTATAATTGTTATGTTAGTTGAAAATTAATAGAGGCCTAAGTACTAATTGGAGTAAATGATAAAGTATAAGTATGATGAGATTAACAGTGGCAGATTGTGAATTCGAAAGGTTGAACTTAAGCAAGTCTAAGCATGGGAAAGCTTGAATTGATGAACCTAAAGGTATATAAGTACATTGGTAACAAGTTAAACACGTTAGAATTGATGTAATTCACTTAATGAAGTTCAATGTGGGTTTTGATACCTAGCTTAGAGTGTGCAATCTGACTTGTGTGCTTCGAAAACCAGTACTACGCAAGTATTGGTGTATCGCCTGGCGATGGGATTGCTTTGCCAGGCTTTAGCTACAAAGTAAGAGGAGACTGAGAATGCGTGGCGCGTGGCGGAAGAGTTTGTCCCGCCAAGCGATAGTTGTAGAGACAATGGGTGCAGAGGCGCCTGGCGCCTGGCGGTATTTGTTCCCCGCCAGTTGGTCTAGAAGCGTGTTGCGCCTGCTGACTCAGGAGCAACGTCAAGCGATAATGTAGAAGCCAAACTTGTGTTTTACTTGCTTTGGATGTGTGTGGTCTACAAGGCTTTGGTAATACCTCGAAAGTCAGCTTGCTGGTCTTCCTTGAGTTGTGGCTCAGAACGTATCCCTTGAGTTGTGGCTCGGGATAGGGGTTAAGCATGTGACCTTCCTTGAGTTGTGGCTCGAAATGGAATCTCTTGAATTATGGCTCGAGATGGCAGATGAACATGAGGAATTCTTGAGTTGTGGCTCGGGTTGGCAAGTGTTGCCGGTGTGAGTGTGTGAGTTGTGGCTCATACCGCGAGTCCAAATAGATTGTCCTCCTTAGTTTGAGAGCAACGAGTTTGGTAGTCTTGGGACGTTACGAAGGATATCCGTATTGGGATCTCCACCTGGCGTTACAGAGTGTGGTCCGTAGCATGGTTTCCCGCACGTGCTCTACCAGTTGTGGCTGGTAGGTGTGGCAGCAAGATATCTCGGGTACTCATTAGAAGACGTACAACACGAGTAACATGGTGGTGGTCATGTGATATAGAATCAAAGGATAATGTTCCTTTACTGTAAATGTGCTTAATATATATGAATTATATATGTTTTATATAATGTTAGCTCACCCTATCTGCTTGTGTTTAGCGATGATCGTGTATACGGTACATGGGAGCAGATGATGTTGCAGGTGGATCTGGTGAGGCATAGCGCCAGAGCGGGGCTAGATTGGGAGAGAGTTTTATCAGAGTTTTGATGTTTTTATGGTTTTTGAATAAATTTGTAAACACTTATGTGACGTTTTTATATTTATTTCAAGTTTATAATTTATGGATTTTGGATTATTTGCTGATGCAATAAATGTTTTAAATTCCCCATGTTTTTGGGATTGAGACACAATAAATGATGTTTTTATATATATCTCTATTTTATTTTATTAAAAATCCGTAATATCCAGTAATGCAAATGTCTAATTAGTTGGTATTTTCACTAAACCTTTACCTATGGATAAATTTTATGCAATGAGAAGTTTAGGAATTATTCATGAATTTTCATTGATTGAATTTGTTTATATTAAGAGATTCAGTTTTTTGGTTTTTCTTTTATGCATAATATTCAAGATCATGATTGGATCATGCATCAACTGTGAGTCAACCTTAGAAAAACTAATTCCATTATAAAAATTAAGTTTGTCAAGTGCAACCTGCACCTAGAAACTCAATATCACATCAAATAAACTCTTGAGTCGTACAAGGTGATGTCATAACCAGAAGGATATCAACCCTTAATCAACTCTGAATATTAGAGAGGACATATGCCCTATCCACTCTTAAACCACTTTAAGAGGATCTTAGTGTCATCCACTCTTTAAGTATCCAAAAAGATCTTAGCATTATCATTTCTTGTCACAAAAACACAATAACCATTGGAATCACTCTTAGCACTGTAAGAATTCACAAAATACTACTCGAACCCTCCAACCTATCAAAAACACAAAGTATCAAATTTGGAACATGATTCATAAAACAAAAAGGAAATAGTTTTCCAAAATGGTTTTCCACACTAGAAGAAATCACAAGTATCGATTTCACAATACAACCATTTTCTTGAATTCTTTAGAAATCCTTGAAAAGAACTTTTGAATGTACCAAAACTTCTCTAAAAATCTCAATCGATCTCGTTCAAGTGATTTCTCAAGTTATTTGAAAAATTAAGATGAAATATATATTTATAAAGTTTTAAGAAACACATATTTAAAACATGTTATGACACATTTAATCGATTAAAACAAGCTCTTAATCCATTAAAACAAGCTCTTAATTGATTATTCTAATTGAATTTTGAAAATATTTCCAACACCTTTATGAAATAATTGATTAATAATCTCTTTAATTGATTAAATATGCTTGTTATTAAATATTTAAAATTGATTTAATAAATTGTAGAAACACTTAATTATTATTTTGTTCATCTCAAATATATTTCTATTTTAATTGATTATTTAAGCTAGAAAATTGATTATTTTGTCATGAAAACCTTTTAAAAATAGTTTAATCAATTATATAAAAATCTGATTGATTAAAATTGCTGAAAGAAATTTTAAGTTTGATACTAATTTTTAGAAAAATGTTTTTTCTTTTAATATATGTTGTACGCTAGAACAATATAAACTTATAAAAATATTGTATGTCCACCACTAACTTAATTGGAGAAAAGATAGACTCTAAGATTCAATTATTTAGTACTAATATCTTCAAACAACATCAAAACATCTTCATCAACACTTGGATCTTTGAAGGTCTTCTTTAATATCAATAATTTCCTCACTCTTTTTTTTTTTTTTAATTTTGATGGTAGCATAGATTTTCCATAACAATGTACTCTCCTTAACTTTTTCGTTCCAAAGAATGATTAAAATGTTGGTTCCACATATTAACTTTAGTTTTGAGTAGAACCTTAAAGCTTAATCTAATAAAATAGATCAATGTGAATGATTAAAGAATATATTTCATAAATAATTGTAAATATGCAATAGCATCCTCTATTTCTTTATTTCTTTTCTGATTTAGCCTTGTTGACGTTGACAAGTTGTAACAAATATGTTAGCAAATGACAAATAGAAAAAATAAAACAAATAAATACACATATAAAGATTAAACATTTTCTTGAGTTATCTAAAATTACGGTTGTTATTGATACTTTTCTTTATAAGATTAAGAGTCATTTAAGTCAACTAGTAGAAACATGCGTTTGCCGGGAGTCAAACCCGGGTCTATTGCTTGGAAGGCAATTATCCTAACCGTTGGACTACAAACGCTTCATGCTTGGCTTAAATTTTATTCAAAAAGTTCTAATAAATATTGTTTTGGCACAAAGTAAAGGTAAAAGTACAATGATGGTTTCATATACACTAATAAAATAAATTAGAATTTGATTATTATATAGGGAACTCCATTTTAGTCAGTATCAAACTTAAGGAAATAACAATAAAAAATACATCATAGATTTGGAACGCTCACTTGAATCAATTTGTTTCTTTTATTTTAAGTGTAGATAGTTTTGAACTCTTGAATCAATATATTTATATGTATTTTCTTTATTTCTTTTCTGTTTTGGCTTTGTTGATGTTGACAAGTCGTAACAAATATGTTAGCAAATGACAAATAGAAAAAATAAAACAAATAAATACACTTATAAAGATTAAAAGTTTTCTTGAGTTATCTAAAATTACAACAGATTTTACCACAATATAAGAGTTTTTTAATGTCAATTAAAATAAGACACCCTTTTTGAAATCTTAAACGTTTTAATTTTAGTGAACTTTTTAACTCAAATGTTGATGTTTTCTTTGGTACTTATATTTTGGCAACTACGGTTTATACCTTCCTATTAGGAAAATGATAAGCAACTTTGTTATTGATACTTTTCTTTATAAGATTAAGAGTCATTTAAGTCAACTAGTAGAAAGTTTCAAAACGACACTACAATTCTTACACATTTGATTTAGGAACTCAATTACAAAAATTTAAAAAGTAAAAGCTAAATCAAAAACTATCTAACCTTAATTATGCAAATCTAGGGAGAAAAAATTGAACGAAACTCAAAGATGATATCATCCTAAGAAAATTACTTGATTCCCTCTATCATTAAAACATTATTTCCATGATCCAAAGATTACAAAACACTAAAAGAAGATGAACCCAATTACAAAATTTAAAATGATTGCATGCGTTTGCCGGGAGTCAAACCCGGGTCTATTGCTTGGAAGGCAATTATCCTAACCGTTGGACTACAAACGCTTCATGCTTGGCTTAAATTTTCTTTAGAAAATTCTAATAAACATTGTTTTGGCACAATGTAAAGGTAAAAGTACAATGATGGTTTCATATACACTAATAAAATAAATTAGAATTTGATTATTATATAGGGAACTCCACTTTAGTCAGTATCAAACTTAAGGAAATAACAATAAAAAATACATCATAGATTTGGAACGCTCACTTTAATCAATTTGTTTCTTTTATTTTAAGTGTTGGTAGTTTTGAACTCTTGAATCAATATATTTATATGTATTTCATAAATAATTGTAAATATGCAATAACATTCTCTTTGTCTTTTATTTCTTTTCTGTTTTGGCCTTGTTGATGTTGACAAGTCGTAACAAATATGTTAGCAAATGACAAATAGAAAAAATAAAACAAATAAATACACTTATAAAGATTAAAAGTTTTCTTGAGTTATCTAAAATTACAACAGATTTTACCACAATATAAGAGTTTTTTAATGTCAATTAAAATAAGACACCCTTTTTGAAATCTTAAACGTTTTAATTTTAGTGAACTTTTTAACTCAAATGTTGATGTTTTCTTTGGTACTTATATTTTGGCAACTACGGTTTATACCTTCCTATTAGGAAAATGATAAGCAACTTTGTTATTGATACTTTTCTTTATAAGATTAAGAGTCATTTAAGTCAACTAGTAGAAAGTTTCAAAACGACACTACAATTCTTACACATTTGATTTAGGAACTCAATTACAAAAATTTAAAAAGTAAAAGCTAAATCAAAAACTATCTAACCTTAATTATGCAAATCTAGGGAGAAAAAATTGAATGAAACTCAAAGATGATATCATCCTAAGAAAATTACTTGATTCCCTCTCTCATTAAAACATTATTTCCCTGATCCAAAGATTATAAAACACTAAAAGAAGATGAATCCAATTAAGAAATTTAAATGATTGCATGCGTTTGCTGGGAGTCGAACTCGGGTCTATTGCTTGGAAGGCAATTATCCTAATCGTTGGACTACAAACGCTGCATGCTTGGCTTAAATTTTCTTTAGAAAATTCTAATAAACATTGTTTTGGCACAATGTAAAGGTAAAAGTACAATGATGGTTTCATATACACTAATGAAATAAATTAGAATTTGATTATTATATAGGGAACTCCACTTTAGTCGGTATCAAACTTAAGGAAATAACAATAAAAAATACATCATAGATTTGGAACGCTCACTTTAATCAATTTGTTTCTTTT
>Ga0214543_1009498_pt1 | contig 15060 bp, 14 predicted proteins | sample CNSS2metaG_FD_160094 | JGI IMG/M metagenome (GOLD analysis project Ga0214543, IMG submission 160094) | Root nodule microbial communities from cowpea collected in UCLA plant growth center, Los Angeles, California, USA - CNSS2 | ecosystem: Host-associated > Plants > Roots > Nodule | place: USA...
TATATATATATGTGTGTGTGTGTGTGTGTGTGTGTGTGTGTGTGTGTAATATGTTAGCTCACCCTATCTGCTTGTGTTTGGCGGTGATCGTGTACGCGGTACACGAGAGAAAATGTTATTGCAGGTGGATTTGGTAAGGCCTAGAGACGGAGCGGGACTAGTTTTGGGAGAAGATTTTATCAGAACTTTTATGAAGTTTTTTTTATTCTTTCAAGTAAATTGTAATTATGAATATTCTAGACTTTTGGGATAATTACAATCTTATTTATACTTATGAATTTTGGTTTATTATGAAAGTAATAAAAGTTTTTATTTTTCCCGCGTTTTGGGAATATCAATTATAATAAATGAAGTTTTATTATTTATTTATTTATTTTATTATTTAAATCTGTAATATCCGGTCGGGATGTTACAAGAATTCTCTTTGAAAACTAGATCTTCATGAAAGGAATTTGTGAATGATTGATCACCAAATCCCTAACACTCAGTTCCTTTTTTTCTTTTGAAATGCTTTTTAACTCTACCACTTGTGATTGGATTTCAAGCTCAATATCTTGTCTTATTTTGTCTCTTGCTTCAAGTTCTTTTCTCTCATTCTCTTCTTTAATTTTTCTAAGATTCTCCTCTTTGGACTTTTCTTCCTGATCTCTTTTCTCATCTCTTTTATCTCTTTTTCCTCTTATTCTCTTTTAGCACAAAGCAGCTCAAGCTCTTCTTTTTCTCTCTTCTTTTCAAACTCTCGAAGCTTTTGACGTTTAGCTTGCTTTCTCTTGTATATTTCTCTCTTTCTTTGTTCACTCAAGAGCAAGTCTAAATTATGCTTAAAATCTTTTTCTATTCTAGAAAACTTAGCAATGTTTTGGATGAATGCATCCCCAATGTCAATGAAGTCTTTTATCCTAGCTTATTGTGCTTTAGTGATCCTAAATGAAGGGGGAATGAAATGTTTCCACATGCATGTTTTTAATTCATAAAATGTATTGATGCATAATTGTCTCGCCTTTTTCACATTAGACTGCCTCTCTTGCCACCAATCAAATGTACTTCCTACAAACCTAGATGTAACATGCCTAAGAATGTCTATATGACTATATTTACTAAATAAAGGTTGCACCAATTTCCCAGTATCCCACATCCAATCTCTAAATGATATTGGTCCTATATCTTTCCCAAAGAAAGGAATGTCACTATGAATGGTATGATGCAACTCATGATTATTATGTCTACCTAAATGCAGACTATTATGCCTATCTACATGCATACGGCTAGAAGAAAAACTCATTTTGAACCACTTTTAGCAAAACATTTTTTTTCCAAAAAGAAGTTGATGAATTTCTAAAGAGAAAATAATGGAAAAGATTTCTAGAGATACTCCCAGGAAAGGGAGGTGAGTCACATGGACAAGCTTAGGAACCAAGTCTTTCCTCGCCAAAGATCTCTAGAATGCTTTCACAAAAATTCTCAATAAAAATACAAATGAAAACAGATTGTGTGAAAACAATTGGACAAAGTGTGTGAAGAGATTGAAAATTTAAAGACCAAAAGAAAGTCACCTAGGTGTTAAACATATTGCACCTAGATGTCACGGTGACCTAAAACATAAATGGCAAACACACAAATCACACAAAACATGGACATTGAAAGCATAAAAACATAAAACATAAAGGCTGAAAACATAAACTAGACGAAAAATCTAAGTGAAGATACAAGTGGCCTTTGGAACCCCTTGAACCTCACACTAAACGCTTAAACTATTACAATTAAATGCTAAGGATGGGATTGCTCTAAAGTATTTTCCCACCTAAGCCAAATAAAGGAGAAAGCTGAAATCTGAAAAGAAAATTTACACAAAAGCTGTGACATCAAAACAAAAAGCACAGTAAAAGAACATAAACTATGCTAAGCTATGTCTCTCTCTCGGCCAGCCTCCAAAGTGTGTCACCCTCAAGTGCGTGCACTCCTCCTTGAAGGTCCCAACTCACTCCTTTTTCCTCTCGATGGCCACTCAATTTGTTTTTCCTCACCACAGCTGCACCTTGTAGAAAGGTTATCACCTACAAGGCTCCAAAAACAGTGAGTTCAAGGCAAATGAACCAAGAGCACATGAGCAGTCAGCCACTTTTGAGAGTAAAAAGCAGAAAACAATAAAAGTTCAAATTTGAGGCAAGGACAACATCAAGTGATGGATATAATGACAAACTCAAAGGATAGCCAACAAAGACAAGCAAGAAACAAGCTATGAAAGAAAGGAGGCACACAAAAGAGAACCTAAGGAATGTATCTAGATTAAGATGAATAAAACCAAAAGCAAACAAAGACTCAAATTAAGTTGAATCAAGAGCATATGCAATTGTCATTGAAAAAAGTAGTCGCTTTCTTGCTGACGTGGCGATGCCACCTCCTATAAAGCCTCCCGATATGGTATTTATGGTCCCTCGTAGAAGAGGCTTGTCAACCGGACTGTTATCGATCTGTGTGGGAGGATTCTCTCTTTGTTCGTCCTTCTGACTTCTATTGTCATGTTGTTGGCTTGGGCGATCAGTGTTCCAGTTATACCCTGCTCGTGAACTACCTTCCCCATCTCTTCTGATGAAACCTTTAAGGTATCCAAAGTGTATAAGATCTTAAATCTTATCCTGTAGAGCTTTACATTCATCTGTTGGATATTCGTTATTGTGGTGGTATTTGCAATACTTGGACATATCTGAGTTTGGCAGGTTGTGAGACTTTTGAGGAGGGGGGATGAGGTCGTTGTGAAGGGCCTCTTCCATGATACGTGAGTGAGGAGCGCTCAGAGATGCGTATCTTGAGTATCTTGGTGTTCTGGGATCTCGGGATTTAGGGTCTACCCTTGCTTGTGCTTTCTTAGTCTTCTTTTCAACAGGTTGCAGTCTAGTGAGAAACTTGGTTCGTAGTGTCCTCATTTCTTCCATGCGTATGTAGTCGACGACGTGCAACCTTAACTCGTGCATGGTGGCGGGTAGTCTCAAGTAGATGTTATCTACGAATGGCCTTGGTTTAAGAGCCATGGCCATGTACTGCAAGACCAAGTCTTGTGTGAAGTTCTTGATTTTTAGGGCCACCTTACTGAATCTGTCGATAAAAGCTCTCAATGTCTCATCTCTTTCTTGTTTGACACTTCCTACGAATTGGGTGGAGAAAAAGGTGGATAGGGTATTGAAATACTTTACAGAGTATGGGGGCAGAGACGTGAACCACTTTAAGGATGGTCCCTTGAGGGTGGTGGGGAAAGCTATACACATGATGACATCTTCGGTCGTGTAGAGTCTGACCTAAGAGACATAAATCTCCACGTGCTCATTGGGGTATGTGTCTCCGTTGTATCGTTCTAGATTGAAGGCTTCCCACTGCTTGGGAAGGGGAGTTTTTGTGATGCCGTCAATGAAAGGGTGTCGACACTTGTTTATGTTTGCGGTGCCAGGGTGGTTGGTAGCAGTTTGAAAGGTGGCGGTGTGCTAGGTTGTCGTGATGGTATGGGGAGTCAGGTTGTACTCGCTCTCTTCTTCAGTCATATGATAAAGCGAAGTTTTGAATTCGACATGAACTTCCTTTTCCTTACCTTTGCTATGTGCAACTTCCATCTCCACCTTCCTCCTCAAACGGGATTTTTCCTGCCTTTGGGCTTCCATTTCATTAGCGCTACATTTTTGGAATACCTAGAAAGAGATATTGAGTGTTGGAAGGGAGCTATGGAGTGGAGGAAAGGATTGAGACTTTTGGGACAAGGAAGATCATAAGGATCGCACTTGAAGCAAGGAATCCCGGTAAGGGGAGTTGTGTCTACTTGCTTTTAATTTGTATGATGCAGTTTCATGAATTATTGCTGTCTAAGTGGCCGATTTTCCCTCCATTGACATTGTTTTACGAAGTTTCTAGGCTTCTGTCTAGAAATCGCCTAGCGGCATTGAAGGCCCACCAAACGACTCAAGCTGATCAAACCCAAATTCTGAGTTCTTGAAGAACCGCCTGGCAACAGTTGAGAATCTCCACGCGATGGGGTGATTATGTGCTACTTGTTTTGGCAATAATGTATGGTTTGACATGAGATGTAACACCTTGTATCGGCTGGTTTTGGTCACTTCTACATGTATGATTCTTCTTTTCTAGATTCAAAGGCTAATGGCATGGGGATGAAGTCATGTGTATCCATATGTATGAATTACTAGAGTATGCGATGAATGATTTAGCAAATTGTGTCTTAGTGGAATGTAAGAATGTATTATGTAATAGTTTAGTGTTATGTTTTACAGCCTTATGAAGGTGAGATATCCTTAGTTGAAATTGAACATTTGTATGGTGTGATTGTTGAGTATATGTGATTCAATTTGATTGACATGTAAAAGTTTGCAATTGATATTTTAATGTGTTCCTGTGACGATCAGTGTATTGGAATCTATCTTACTGTGCCTAGAAAACTAGTAAAATTTATTGTACTAGTGCAATGACTGGCCATATAAACTGAATCGCTAGGCGATAGCTACAAACAAAGAGGTTCCTAGAGCGTTTGGTGCCTGGCGGCATGTGAGTACCACTAGGTGGTCTACAACACAGTTTTTCTTGGCGGCACTTAGGCTACACCAGGTGATAGTGCAGGAGCAAGAGCTTTTTGTGGAGGGTTTTGTAGGGGTGGTTGTGATTTTTGGTATGGGATATAGTTGAATAAATTTCGATTGGCGAGGTTCGTAATGGAGTTGGAAACGTGTGATTAATATAAGCGGGGAGGTCCGTATTGGTTGTACTCTTGTGTAGGGATACGAGCAGGGAGGTTCGTATGTTTCGTGCTCACACTTGAGGCTATTATGAGCAGGGAGGTTTATAGCAGGTGTTCACGCGTGTTGGACTACGAGCAGGGAGGTTCGTAGAGTTAGACATCGAGCAAGCAAGTTCGTGGAAGCATTGTAATCCCTATGGCCATAGCTGGGTGTGCATTCTTCTCATATAGGTTATGAGATCAGGGTGACATGGTACAAAGGAATTAGCGAATAAGAAAATGGTTAAGTTACTTTGGGTGTGTGTAATTATCATTATTTATGTATGATCTTTCATTTCAGCTCGCTCTTTCTGTCTATGTTTGGTGATGATCGTGTGACTTGCCACATAGGAGCAGATGTGGATCCAGGTGAGGACGATGATGCGTAGCGGTAGAGTAGGGCTAGCTCTGGGGAGTGCTTTATGACTTATGTTCAAACATTTTGTAATTTTTTTTATTTCAGCTTTTGGATTATGGATTGTAATAAGGCCTTTAAGGAGTGTTTCTATTTTACGCAGTATAAGTTTTCAATTCTTCCCGCACTTGGGAACCATATGAGTTATTTAATTCCATATTTTATATAAAATTTACTTTATCAAGTAACATCTGCCTAGGGTGTTACATTTTTCTAAAAATTGTAAAGCTAGAAAATATGATGTACCTAAGGGATATTTGAAATGGATCCCAAAAGGACCATGAAAGGATTAACCATAATGGACCCAACCTATCAAGGGTACCATATAATGTAAATATGTTTTATAGGTCATAAAGAGTGACAAGAAAGATTTGTGGTACCTAGATAGTAGGTGTTCAAGGCATGTGACTGGTGATCAAGTAAAATTTGCAAAGTTAAGCTTGAAGGATGAAGGATTTGTTAATTATGGAGATAATAATGAAGGGAAAATACTTGGAACTGGAGTCATAAACAATGGATCCCTCATTCACCATAACAAGTGTGCTTTAGTCATTATCTTATCTGTGATTCATGTGGTAGCATTGTGTTAATAGGAAAAAGAGTTAACAAAATATACTTGCTTGATTTACATTATGCATCAAATAGCAAACATTGTTTTCTTAAAATAGAAGATGACACATGGTTATGGCATAAATTTCTTTGCACATTCATATGTAACATTTAAACAGTTTGAATAGAAAACAACTGGTTGAAGGACTAGCAAAAACTTAAGTTTTAAAAGGATAAAGCATGTGAAGCATGCCAAAAGGGAAAAAAATTTAAGGTCTCTTTCAAACCTAAAAACTATGTTTCAACTAAAAGACCTTTAAAATTGCTTCACATGGACCTATTTGGACCTTCGTGAACCATGAATCTTGGTGGGAACTTTTAGGCAATGGTCATAGCAGATGATTTCTCTAGGTTTACATAGGGACTATTTTTAGGATTCAAAAATGATACCTATCATGCTTTCAAAAGACATGCCAAGGTCTTAGAAAATGAAAAAAGTTCTAAAATTAAGTTAATTCAAAGTGATCATGGAGGAGAGTTTCAAAATGAAACGTTTGAAAGTTTTTGTGAAAACATGGTACAAACACAAGTTTTCTGCTCATATAACTCCACAACAAAAATTGAGTGGTTGAAAGAAAGAGTATTTCACTTGAACAACTTGTTAGGATCATGTTGAATGAAATTCTATTGCCAAAGTATTTTGGACTAATGTTGTCATCACAACTAGTTATGTATTAAATCGTGTTTTGATCAATATTATTTTGAAGAAAACCTCTCATGAGCTTTTCAAAGGTAAAAGGCCTATTTTGACTCACTTGAAAGTGTTTCACTATAAATGTTTCATATGAATAATGGAAAAGAAAATCTTGGCAAGTTTGATGCAAATGGTGATGGAGTCTTTCTTGGTTATGCTACAAAAAACCATGCATATAGAGTGTATAATAAAAGGCTTATGATTGTTGAAGAGTCTGTACATGTTGTATTTGATGAATTTAACTCAAAGTTGCAAGATGAAGTGATAATTGATGCAACTGACAATGATGCCATTGTAGAAAAGGAAGATCAAACAAAAAATGAATCAATTGAAAAGGAAATTTAATCAACTAAAATTCATGTTCACAACAACTTGCCAAAGGATTGGACTACTCCCAAATGGCTGTCAAAGGACAACATCGTTGTTGACATTGACAAGGGAGTATCTACTATACGCATGCTCAATAACTTTTATGAACATGTTGCATTTGCAACACAAGTTGAACCCAAAAAATGTGAATGATGCGTTGAATGATAGTAATTGGATCACTACCATGCAAGATGAACTTGATTAATTCACTAGAAAATATGTATGGTCTATAGTTCCTTGAAGTGATTATATGAATATAATTTGTACAAAATCAAAGCTAGGCTAGTAGATAAAGGTTATAATAAAGAGGAAGGTATTGATTTTTATGAAACATATGCACTTGATTCTAGACTGGAAGCTGTGAGATTGTTATTGGCATATGCTTGCATGTGTAATTTCAAATTGTTTCAAATGGATGTCAAAAGTGCATTCTTGAATGCTTTCTTGAATAAAGAAGTGTATGTATCCCAACCACCTAGTTTTGAAGATCATATTTACCTAACCATGTTTTCAAACTAAAAAAGGCCTTATATGGATTAAAGCAAGCACCACATTAGTGGTATGAAAGGCTAAGTAACCTTTCACTATCAAAAGGGTATCCTAGAAGTGTTGTTGATAAAACACTTTTCATTAGAAAACATGAAAGTGATGTAATACTTGTTCAAGTGTATGTTGATGACATTATCTTTGGCTCAAATAATAACTCCATGTGTGAAGAATTTGTTGCAGCCATGTACGGTGAATTCGAGATGCCCATGATGGGTGAACTAACCTAATTTTTGGGGCTACAAATCAAACAACTTGAGTATGGAAAATTTTTAAGTAGTCAAAATATTCTTTTGATCTATTACAAAAGTTTGAAATGGATAATTGCAAGGAAGATGCCACTCCAGTTGTTATAAACTACTATATGGATTCAGATGAGGTTGGACTACAAGTTGATTCTGCCAAATACAGAGCACTAATTAACTCTTTGCTCTATCTAATTGCAAGTAGGTCATATATTCAATTCAGTGTGTGTATGTGTGAAAAGGAATCACACTACAAATATGAAAAGAGAATTCTCAAGTATCTAAAAGGAACAACCAATGTTGGATTATGGTCTTCGGGTAATTTTAAGATTAGTCTAAGTGAATTTTAAGATTAGTCAAAGTGAATTTTAAGCACAAGTGGAGTTTTCCACCTACTTGGCTGGAGTTTGATATCATGGAATAGCAAGAAGCAAGTTTGTGTAGCACTCACCACAATTGAGGCAAAATACATTGCCACTGGATATTTCTCAACACGAATCATGTCTTAAACATCAACTCTTGGACCATGGAGTGAAGTTGGTAAAGGCCCTTATTTTGTGACAACACTAGTGCATTGAATCTAACTAGGAATCCAATACAACACTAAAAAACTAAACACATTGAAATAAGGCATCAGTTCATTAGAGATCATGTGTTAAAAGGTGATTGTGAAATTAAGTTTGTTAAAATAGAAAATCAATTAGCTGATTTGTTCACAAAAACCATTAACTCATGATTGGTTTAACAAGCTAAGAACTTAAATAGGAATATTACAATTATATGTGTTGATTTCACTTAAATAAGTACTGTGTGCAAAAAGATTACATTGACCATAAAACATATGTATTGCGTGATTCCAATGTGCATGCACCTTACATGATCTGAATTGATTGATTAATCCACTCATGAAAACTCATTGAAAACACAATATTTTAATTTGATACAGTAATTTGCCTTGATTACATAAACATAATTAAATACAACAAATCTGCACAATTTAGCTTACTGATTTTGTATAACACCCAATGCGGATATTACTTGATGTGACCCCAATAAGGCTTATAGCATTGGGCCAATGACTAGGCCCATTACTTTTCAATTTCTTGTAATTTCTTTTATTTTAATTAAATAAATATTGTTTTTAATTGGTTTGTTTTGTTAAATGTAGATATTTTCTAGCTTCCCAATTAATAATGGGCTTGCGGCCCAAATTTTTCTTCACACCAACCAACCTGCTCCAACGTGCAAGCCAAAGGCACTTTCAGGCCACTTCCAAGTGAAGGGCGAGAAGCTTCAGCGTTCCATTCATATACGTGTGCATACCACTACTACTAACATTTCTTGAATGGGCCTCGCGTGCATCCCAGTTCTCTCACTTTCTGCACACCATGCGTGGTTTTGTGCGAGAAACATCATTAAGTGTTCTGCTATCACATATTGGGCCTCCAACCAATTCATTCAAGCAGCCCAAACAGCGTTGCAGCCATTGTGTAAGGATGCCACACACGAGGTTTTCATTTTGCGCATCACGTGTTCCTTCCGCCATTGTGCTAGGGTTCTGGTTCACGTTGCTATTAGGGTTTCCTCTACCATCCCTTGCCGTCAACACAAGAACACATCAACCATGTCCCTCACTTTTCTGTTAGGGTTTGTTAGAGCCATCCACACCTTCACGGATTCCATCAACCATAAGCTTCACGGCGCCTTGCCGTTAGCGGTCCCTGTATTTTCCTTTCTTCATTCTTCTCTCGCCGTTAGGAACATGTTAGACGGCGTTCCTCTCTTCCTTTTGTTTTCCGATTGCCTCTCTTCTATAAAGGGCAAGCCATTTTGTTGTAAAGTTTAGCTTTGATGAATGAGATATTCCGGTAGAGATCACTCCCACATTCGTCAGCTCACCCTAAACCCTAGGTTAGGTCCTTACCTACTCGGGTGGCCCCAAACCAATGAGAAACCAGAGCGAACCGAGCCTAATCTTCATCTTCGAGTATTTCCGCTGCATTTCCCTCGCTCTCTGCGAGATTCAATCGGTAAAACGCCGATTGGAGAGCCTTTCTGGCGAGTATCGCGACGAAGGAGCCTCATCATTACTTGATCAAGAAAAATATATATTTAAAATAAGATTCAATAACTCATAACGTTCCCAAGCGCGAAAAAATTTAAAACTTAAATAGTGTAAAATAAAAATAATCCTCAAGGCTTTATTACAATCCATAATCCAAAACCCAAATAAAAGAAAATTACAAGATAATCGAAACAAGTTCTAAAATAATCCTGATAGCTAGCCCTAGGTCCGTCTCTACGCATCACCATCCTCACTTGGAGTCACATCTCCTCTCGTGTGACAAGTCACACTATCATTGTCAAACACAAACAAAAAGGGTGGTCTAAATAAATAACAAACATAAATAATGATCTAAATAAATAAACTTAACCATTTTCTCATTTATTAACACCTTTATACCATGCCATCCTAGTCTTATAACCTATATGAGACGAGCACACACTCAACCATGGTCTCAGTGATTCCAATGCTTCCACGAACCTGCCCGCTTGTAGTCCGACTCTACGAACCTCCCCACTTGTAGTCCAACATGCTTGAACACCACCTATTATGAACCTCCCCGCTCATAACACCCTCAAGTGTGAGCACAAAACATACGAACCTCCCTGATCATATCCCCACATAAGAGTACATCCAATACGAACCTCCCCGTCCATATTAATCACAAGTTTCCAACTCCATTATGAACCTTCTCACTCGTAATCCATGCAAGCATATCCCAGACAAAAACCATCACCACGCAGCACCCAAATCCAACATAAACGCACACTACAACTACACTATCTCTTGGTACAGCCTAAGCGCCGCTAGGAGACATTGCATCGCAGACCACCTGCGGTATTAACCTACTATTGGGCACCACACACTACAGGATACCCCTACTGGTAGCTATCGCCTAGCGGTCCCATCTGCACCATGAGGCACTACATAAGTAACGTGAATTTTACTAGTTTAAGCAATTCAAATCAAATTCTAACACACTTTAATCATCACAGACATACATCCAAATACCAGATTGTGCATTCACACCAATCATCATGTCTTAAATTGGATCTCCATAAATCATAAGCATTAATCACTCATAAGCAGTCATACATTCATGATTTAGAGGCATGCAACACTTGAATTTAACTACAAGTCAATCTTAATCATAGAGACTCTAAACCAGCAGCCAAATCATACATAATCTCACACAAAACGAAAGGCTTAACTCAAATAGTACATACAAACATCCCTTTTAACAAACCCCTCATGCCACCCAAAAATTATCATTAACACTTAGTCATATAATTTCACCATTAACCTCACCTTATGCAATCTAAAGAAAACCCCAAACCAGAAGTCATTTTCAGCATACAACTTATACATATTCATAATTTAGTAACCTTGTCTACAATATGTTCAGTATTATAATACCTCTAACCAATAATCATTCTTAACATTATTCCATACTCTTAACTCATACATTCAACTCATCACTATAACAACTATTCCATATTATCATAATACTATATTCATAACACAAGGTGGAACCCAACAAAGACCTAACTCGCCACCCAAAACAGCCAACAAAAACATGCCTGCTGGACAATGGTTATCGCCTAACGCAAGCATGTACAGCCAAATGGTGCATCATATTTAGGCAAAACCCAAATTTTCTTGCACTTGCGAGAAGCCCTAAAAATCGTAAAAATTGCAATCCAGTCATCTAGTTGCATAAAAACTAAATCCACACACATATCCAACATGCATACATACTCAATTAACCCATGCAATTGCAAAATCACCATAATTGTAATCTGCACACCATATTTCACAATCATCCCCTAACCCTTATTTAAGCCTCATGTTCATATAATCCCCCAAACATCAAATCATCCTCAATAGTAGACGTTCTCAGTCAATTATATCAATAAACAAGCAAGTAAGGGCATAGGAATTTGTAGAACATCCAAAAATATCACAAAACCTGCAAAATCGCTGAAAATGAATTAACCCAGTTTGTGTCGCCTAGCAGCCTTTCCTTGCCACCATGTGGTTCTTTGCAGAATCTAGAAATTGGGTCAAACATATTGAGTTGTCAGGCGAGCCTTCGTTGACGCAAAGCGATTTTTGAACAAAAACCCAGAAACATTGAAAAAAAGCATAAATTGGAGGGAAATTCATGCATTTAGACAGCAATACATCATAGAGCACAAAATTCAAATTACAGTACATAAGAATAACTCCCTTTAACTGGATTCCTTGCTCCAATTGCAATCTTAGTGATCTTCTACGCCCCCAAAAGTCTTAACCCTTGCCATCACTCCAAGAATCCTTTCCCATAGTCAATCCTCTCTTTTAGGTCACAAATTTACTGATTTCTATTACTCTCCCTACTGCCACACCCAAATGAATCTCTATTTTATCCCTTAGACTATTTTTTCCCTCACTTTCAACCCAAAATAAATAAAGTAAATAAAAAAAACGAAAATTAGAAAAATAATAGTTGATGGCCATTCAAGTGCCATTTACTTGGAGTTTACTACACCTCAACTGCCACTCTTCTACCCTTTTGGTTTCTCAGAGAACTTGTAGGGTTTCTAGGCTTTCCACCACTTAGCAAAAATAATAAAACGTGAAAAAGACACTACTTATGGCTAGCTAAGGTTCAAACTCACATCCATCCCATTCATCAAGCATATGAACAACCAACAAGCTAATGCATGTTTCATGACATTTCATGCACACATATAATTATAAATCACATCCCACAACATAACATATATGCAAAATAAAGCAATGATTAAAACATCACACTATTGGCATACACAAGATTTGAACCCAAGACCTCTCAACACCACCCAACACACCTAACCACTTGAACTACCATTGCTCCTTACTATGACTTGACAAACTAATTCTCTTAGAGGTACCTCCAATCCATAATTATTGCTAGGTAATTATTTATTATTTATTTAAATTTCCTTGGTCTTACATTCTGCATTCAATGTGTTCATCTATAAATATTGCATTTGAAAATCTGTATATGCATTCATCTCTCTTAGAAAAGTCATACCTACACTCACCATGCCTCGTCGCCAACAACATCATGCTCATTTTGAAAAGGAACACTCAACTCCTCCTACCCCTACCTCTCCAAGAAATGAACGTGAAGGCAAAATTGAGCTTGGTTTAAGGGAAATAAAGATAACATACACTTATTTATGATTGAGATGACTAGTAAGCAAATCAGTATCTCCAAGGTGTTATGTTTCGCATGGCTCAAAATTGAGAGTTTTGATGACCTCTATCAACAACTCAAACACCAAAACTTGAAATCTTTCTTTGAAATTTTTGGGAAAATATAACTTGAACTGCATTCAAGGTATTTTTCACCAATCTCTAGTTCAAAAGTGATGTTCTGTTTTCATGTGTCAGGGTATTGAGATGGAAATTTAAAAAAAAAAAAAGGAAAGGAAGGAAGTTATAGGCATAAGGCAAAGAGATGTTTAAGTAAGGAAAGGTAAAATTGGTCCTATTGAAGACTTCAACAAAATATAGTACTATGGGTAGTGTTTGAGGAACCCTGGAGGTGAAATGACAACATTTCATGTTGGTGGTCTCAAGGTGGATGAGAGGCTACTTGCCATTATTGTCACCAAAATCATGGTACCCCGTGGAAGCAATCACTCAACCTTTAAGTAGTTTAAGTAGTTTTGGTTTTTGTAATTCATGATCATATAATGAAGGCTAAAAGGTTCACGGACTTCAAGTTTTCGTACATGATTTTGATTTCCAAATTCATTAATATTTTGGAATTGATGTAGAATACGAGCTGGAGGAGTCTACAAGAATTTTGAATCAAGTTTCCTCCCTCAATCTCCACAATATTGGTGGACCAACAACTGGTGGTGCCAATCATCATGAAGTTGGCCCAAGTGGGGAAAAATAAGAGGATGAATTGGAACCCACTACTGAACCAATGAGATTGTCCCCTACAACCCTCTAGAAGAGAGAGGCCATGTATATTCCCACTTTGAGAGGCTAGTCCTTCATCAATTGCATGAACTCAATGTGTCTTAAGATGCACACCACAACTTTTGCCATGAAAGGTTTCATGAGATGGATGACTAAATCCATGGCCTTCATGATCTGTTGACCCCGCTCCAGAATAGAAATAATCATCGTGATGATTGATTAGGTTGGCTTTGAGAGTCATGCATTGCATTTGTGATGTTGTATTGTTGGTTTATGAGTTCTTTCAACTTTTCAGCCAGTTGTTTTTAAAATTTAGCATGTTAATTGTATCAAGTTTAATTTTGTTTTCTTTTTTTGTTATCATTCTTGCTCTTATGTATTGTGGCATTTTATTAATGATATGGTTTGCTCATAATCTCATTCTGAATTACTTTAATTACATTTGATGAATCCAAATGGGTTAACAAATTAAGGAAGTAAGGAATTTCAAATTCAAAGAATTAAAAGGTAAAATTAAAGGAATTAAACAATTCATGAACCAAAATTTTGACACATACTAGTGATAGGGGGAACATGTGCATTTGTGGATGTTTGTTATCTTGTGCACACTACTTTGGAATCTTTTTTGTCAGATTCACAAGCTTGACAATCAATGGAAGATGTTGCTTCATCAATTAAATGAAGATTAGCTTCAACAAATCAGGGGGAGATTGTTAGCACAAATGATTTGATGCTTGAAGATTTGATGAAGATATATGAAGACATTGCATAGTGACATGATTAAGTTATGTTAAATTGATGACGATGTGAAGACTTAAAGATGTGCATGTTAATCAAGCTTGATGTGTGTGATATATATAGGTTTCAAATAAAGATGACAAAGTGATAACGTTATCGTTGACGCGATCAAATTAATACTACTAAACTATAACAACTTCAGTATTGCTAAGATAGTAGTCTCCCAACAAACACAAAATTGATTTTTAACAAATTGGTTCTTGTAAAACTATACAAATGAGTTAGTCAAATAAAATAAAAAAATATAGGGGATTAATATAAACAAAGATAGAAATAAAATTTAAAAGATAAAAAGAAATAAAAACAATACGAAAGAAAATATATTGATTCCATTGCTTTTTCAAAATAGATTTATCATCGGTTAGATCTAAAGATTATTGCTCAATTAATTATTGTTATAGATTTACAAATTAATCAATGTAAAGTCTCAATTAATTTGTTGGCGTTCTCACTTTTAACCCAAGTACAGTCTCAATTAAAAGTGAGAACTTTTAGATTATCCACAGTAAATTCAACCAAAGTACAGTCTCAATCAAATTTACTATGCCTAATCATGTCTATTCTTTTATCTCCTCACCAAATAAAAAG
>Ga0214543_1009504_pt1 | contig 15051 bp, 12 predicted proteins | sample CNSS2metaG_FD_160094 | JGI IMG/M metagenome (GOLD analysis project Ga0214543, IMG submission 160094) | Root nodule microbial communities from cowpea collected in UCLA plant growth center, Los Angeles, California, USA - CNSS2 | ecosystem: Host-associated > Plants > Roots > Nodule | place: USA...
CACACACCCCCATACATACCCCACACACACACACACACACACACACACACACACACCCACCCACACCCACATCCACCCCCACACACCCACACCCGCCCACACACACACACACAAATGTCTATGTGTTCGCATTTGTGTCATATTCATATATGTGTGTGTCCAAGATAATATATGAATAACTGAAAGTAATTAATGTAGTCTTAAACATAAATAATAAATAAAAATAATAATCTTTTACATAAATTATTTTTGTTTATATATTTCTTGAGGTAGCATAGGTCCTTTAATATGCAATTAATGAATTAATGATTTAACTACTTGTAACTCTTGATTTATATACTTTGGGTTGCCTTTTTGTATGTATAGATATGAATTTTCCTCTTAGTAATAAGATACCAAAAATTAGTCTTTATTCTCTTTTGTTCTTTCTCTTTCCTCTTCTACTTTCTTTGATCAACTTTATATTTTACTAACGAAAACACGAGCATTGTCGCGCTTGTGTCTTCACATTTTTTTAATTTTCATAGAAATTTAAGTTAAGATCAATAAGAAATATATAATTAATTTTTAAAATAGTTTTTAAATGTAAAATTATAAAAATAAAATATATACACAAAAGAAGTTTTTAAAATAACTGTTAAAATATGTTTTTAGAATAACGGTTAAAAGTAAACTATTTATAAAATAATTAAGTTTTAAAATAATAATTAAGGGTAAAACTAGAATAACGAAATGTGGACGCAAAAAAAAGTATCTTCTTTATATATTGTTATAGATAACATGTTATCAACACGAGGATTCTAACCAACTGAGTTAGGTGATAATTTATTTTAGAGTAGTACGTGCTTATCTATAAACTATTAATTATTTTTTCTTTCGTATTTGCTACACTCAGTTTTCATTATTCATTTATTATAAGTTTGTTAATATAAATATATTATATACACTATAAACCATATTCTTACTTTATCAACAAATTATAATTTTCTATCTTTTCTATTCTTCATAAGCCAACGAACGTTACGTGTTATGTTAAAATCTTTATATATTCATAGAATTATAGAATTTTTTGTTCACTTTTTATGATTACATTGTTTACTGTAAATTTATATTGTTTTATTATTTTTATAGTTTTTTCTATGAAAAATGATTATTATTAATATTTTTTTATGAGTGTCAAACCTTACAAAATTTGAATTTATAGTCGATGATATTATAGGGAAGAATTACTTATATTGGATATTAGATGCTGAAATACATTTAGATGCAATGAGTCTTAGTGATGCCATTAAAGAAAGAAATAAAGCATATGAGCAACTAATTTTCTCCTACAACAACAATATCGTGAAAAAGATTTCACAAATATTCTGAATTAATTTTATGTCTTCTCGTGGCTAAACAAAATAATGAGAGTTTGATAACAAATTATGAGGTTTGCCCCATTGGTTCTGCTCCATTCCAACAAGTGAATGCAGCAATATTTGATCTTAGTTTCCTGGTTGTGGTCATGGTCATGGTCGTGCTGTAAGACCCGAGAAATTTAAATAATTAAATAAATCATTATATAATAAATGCGGGTCGTGGGAGCCTTTATGGAATTTAATGTGGTTTGTTATGATGTGGAAAAGTACTAGCTTAAGTGGTTAAGAGTACTTCCTTATATTAAAAGGAATTGGGTTCGAGTCCTATGTATGCTATTTTAATAAGTGTATTATTTTAATGTTATATTTGATAATGTAACCTTAAAATTATAAAAGTTATCATGAAACATGAATTGGTTGAATTAGTTGGGCATTGACTTTGTATTACTAAGAATGAATTTAACTTTCTTTTTACCAAAATTTCCTTTGGCATGGAGATGAAAAGGCATAAAACCCTAGCCTGGGAGACAACTTAGTGGGCTGGGAGATAATCAATAATGGTCTTTGAATGGTCATTAACACCTAATTCAAAGCCATTTTCGTTTCCCCTATCATTAACAAGCATTAAGGGTCTAATTAGAGAGTTTTTGGTGAAAAAATAGAGGAAAACGTGAAGGGGTAGAGAAAAACGAATTTGACAGTGGAAAAGAGAGTCTAAAGGTGAGTTTTTTGTGGAAATTGATAAGAGCATCAAGTGTATTGGGAGAAGGCCAAGGTTGGACTAGTGGTGGCACAAGAGAAGTCTTAATTCCTCCATATTGAGCAAGGATTAACAGGTTAGGGGAGTTCCTTTATGTGTATGAATTATCTGTTATTATTATCTTGTTGTAATGTTTGAATAACATGCTCTGCATGATCAAAAGCATGTTATTTTCGCGTTTCTGGAAATCGCCTGGCGGCTTCGAATATACCGCTAGGCGACGCATGAGAGTTAACCCAATTCTGGGTTTTTTGTGATGAACCGCCTAGCAGCAAAGGTGACCCTGCCAGGCGACGCGAATATTGTGCAAAAATGCTATTTTTCATACTTTTCACGCAGCAGGAACTGCTGGGCGCAAGTTTTATACCGCTAGGCGCCAAGCTCTTGATTTCTAGGCGCTAGGCGCCACATATTTTTCTGGTTTGCGTAGTTTTCATAAAACTGCGTTTCTCGATTCGTTAACCGTCCGATTTAGGTGAAATTTTAGACAACATGTTGTTCTTCACTTTGAACGACGGAGATTTGAATTGGATGCCTACAGAGGGAGATATACGTCACTCATGATTGGTTGTTTGAATTCCCTAATAGTATGATTACTAATGGATGATTAAGTGTGCTAGAGTGCTGGTATGACCTTGATTGGTGAATGTGTATATATATATATATATATATATATGTGTGTGTGTGTGTGTGTGTGTGTGTGTGTGTGATTGATGAGTATGTTTTTGATAGTGCTTGCTGAGACATGTTGAATATATGAACCTATATATGTTAGCTCGAATGTATGATGTTATAAGTTTGTGAATAAGGCCACTATTGATGATATCACTATGACCGAGTGTTGCATGATCATTACGGGTTTCAGGAAAGTATGGGAACATGATAATCATACTTTAAATGTAATGGAATTGCGAAGGCATGCGAAATAAGTATATAGCTTTGATTGTGTCTTATGTGGGGTATGTGAATTATAAGCATGCAAAGGGTTGGGAAAATGAGAAGGAGAAAAATAAAGTGTGTGTTGGAATTGATTTAAGAGGTTAGTATATATGGATTATAAAAGAGAGGAATGTATGCTTATACTTGAAAGATGCATATGTGTTATGATGTTGTAATTTGGAATATATGAATGTGTATGTTGATTTCTGGATGTTTGAGAATTGAATGGTTGAATTCTAGGAAATGAATTAGAGTACCTAAAACCAGTAGTGTCACATTACTGGTGTAGCGCCTGACGATGTAGAGTGAACCGCCAGGCTATAGTAAGAAACAAGGATGTCTTGTGAGTTGTGGCGCCCAACGATGATGTGGAATTGCCAGGCGGTCTGTATTGCCATTTCGCCTAGCGATGCTTAGGCTGCGCTAGACGATGGTGTAGTGGCAGGGTGCGTTGTGATATATTTTGTATGACTTGTTGTGTTGGTCTTGGTTTGGGATATGCTTGATGTTGTCATGAGCAGGTAGGTTCTTGATTGGTGATAAACACGTGATGATATGAGCGGGGAGGTTCATATCCTGATACTCTCGTGTGGGGATACGAGCGGGGAGGTTCGTATGTTCCATGGTCACTTGAGAGATGCTGCGAGTGGGGAGGTTCGTAGAGTTGGACCACGAGTGGGCAGATTCGTGGAAGCATTGGAATCCCTAAAACCAGCTTGAGTATGTACTTTGTGTAATGTAGTGTGTTTTTCTTATTTTTGTTATCATGTTGTGATGTGAGACTTGGATCAAGGAATGTTGTGCCATGAGCGGGTAGGTTCATGGATGGTGGTGAACACGTGATGATATGAGCGGAGAGGTTCATATCCTATTACTCTCGTATGGGGATACGAGCGAGGTAGGTTCATATGTTCTGTGCTCACACTTGAGAGATGCTGCGTGCGGGGAGGTACGTAACTGGTGGATCACGTGTGTTAGACTACGAGCGGGTAGGTCTGTAGAGCAGGACTACGAACGGGGAGGTTCGTAGAGCAGGACTACAAGCAAGGAGGTTCGTAGAGGCAGGACCACGAGCGGGCAGGTTTCTGTGAGCATCATAAACCCTGAATCTGAGGCTAACTATCTGTGAGTTGTGAAGGTTGAAAAGCCTTGGGGATAAGGTCTTGGCCAAGAACTAACTAGTATTAATGAGATAGGGGTATTGCTTTTATTCTGCTACTTTATGTGTTGTTTTTCTTTTTATAAGCTCACCCTTTCTGTTTGTGCTTGGCGATGATCATGTAATTATTTACACGGGAGCAAATGATGATACAGGTGATGTTGTGGATGCACAGGCGACGGAGTGAGGGCTAGCTTGGGACTAGAGCTAGGGATTTTACCATGTTTTCTTTTATTATTGTATTGGATTTTGGAAATTGTAATGCTTTTATTGCTACTATTTTATAAATTCTGATGCGTTGTTTAACATTTTAAATTTTCCCGCGTTTGGGAATAATAAAATTGCGACGTTTGAATTTCATTTTCTATATTTATTTACTTAATTAAGTAATATTTCTTAGGGATGTTACACGTGCTAGTGATCATGGTCGTGGACATGGTCATAAAGGAAATTTTAATGAAACATTTTATCATGAGGAGTGGAACAATAATGTGAAAAAAGAAAAAAAAAGTAGAAATAATGGCAAATAAGAGAAAAATATATGCTATCGTATTGGAGTCATGCTTGTCGTATACCAAAATATCTTAAAATAAGGAGAAGAACATAGAAACACACTTTGCTTATAAAGATGATGATTTTGATTATGGCTATATGTATGTCACACATCTTGATATTGTTGTTTTCTTTGCTAACCCAAATGGAAGTATGTTGATCACCTTGGTGATGAGAGTGTTAAGAAATAATTTTCTTTTTTATGTATAAAAATGACAAAAGAAGTCTCTACATGATGAAATTTTTATTTATTTTTATTATAATTTAATTTAAGGTGAACTTTCTATGGTATTTTTATTATATATATTGGTTTAAAATATGCATGTCTAATGTTTGTATTATATATAGGTATAAGCATCAACTTTCTTTTGTATTATTCAATGTATATGTGAACTGAGTGTCTGATGAACATTTATTATTATATACATCTTATATAGTAATTGATGTAAAAGTGTGAATGGAGATATTTGAATACCAATATTAACTATTATACGTTATACATATATTACAAATGAATATCTTTTAAGTTAATGATATATACATATTTTGTGTAAGAATGTGAAATAAGGGTTTTGATATGAATTTATGGTTCCGATTTTGTTATATTATACATATATAAAGGTTCAAAGATTTTTGGAGATGATGTTTTATACTTAGTTTTATTTGAGATTATATGATCATATATGATTTATGGAGTTGATTAATTTTGGGTGGCACTTTGCAACGACTTGAGGTTATTAAGTTCATGAAAATTTAATTACATATATGATTATTTGGTATGCAGTAATATTGTATAGAGTAATAAATATATTGTGTTTTGCTAATAGTGCAACAACAAATACAATTCTTAAGAGTAATTAAATTTTCTCTTGTTTGTTTATGCGAGAAGTCAATATTCACATTTTTCTAGTACTACAAATATAAGTGAAGGCTTTGGAAGAGCTACTATACTTCTACTGAGAAGTTTAATAGAAAGTTGTTAAGTTCCAAGGATATTTGCCTAAATAGATATCATATTGAGATGAACAATGAAGGAGATATGAAATATCTTTATATCACTAGACTTGGGTTGAATAAAAAAGATGTGTATTGGAGAAAATTTCAGCCTTTTCTTATGGCTTGTACTATACATATATTAGTATAATTGAAACGCGTGTCATTATAAAGCAGAAGTTTGCGGATCAAAATGAATTTCTTGTTTGGCAGGATCGGTTGGTCATCCTTGATTTATCATGATACGAAAAGTAGTTGACACCTCATGTGGACATCCACTTAAGAGTCAAAAACTTCTTTAGTCCAATGATTTCTCATGTATTGCATGTTCACAAGGAAAGTTGATAATAAGACTATCACTAGAAAAAAAATGGAAATGAGTCAATCCCTTTTTTAGAACAAATACAGGATAGCATTTGTGGTCCAATATTTGTTTATTATCAACTCACAATCGAGCATGTGCAAAGTTATTAGCACAATTAATCAAGTTAAGAACTCACTTCCCATATTATCTGATTAAGAAAATCCATCTTGATAATGCTGGTAAATTTACATCTCATGATTTTAATGAGTGTTGTATGTTAATTGGAATTGAAGTTGAACATCCAATAACACATGTTCATACTAAAAATGGACTTGCAAAAACATTAATCAAATGTCTAAAATTGATAGCAAGATCATTACTTATGAAAGCTAATCTTTCAATGGCTACTTAGGGGTAGGGGTGACAAAACGGGTTAGGCCAATTAGCAAGTCCATTAATCTAGCCCGTCCCGTTCAGCCCATCAACTTAACGGGCCAAAGTACGGGCCAACCCGTCCTGGCCTGTTGGTCCGTTTTAAAAATTAAAATAAAATAAAAGTAATTAAAAATATTAATTATTTATATTATATATTTTAAATGTAATATAATAGTATTGTAATTTAAATCATTAACCCCTACAAATTAAGTTTGAATTATTAGTTATAATTGAATAATTTAATATGTAAATTTAATAATTATTTTAACTTATCTAATTAAAAACATTAACTAATCAATTAAAATTTTTAAAAATATTTTATTTGATTAAATATGACTTTAATAATATTTTATATGTATATATAAACAAATTTAAAAAATTTAAAAATTTAAAAAATTTGAAAACAAATTAAAAACTTTTAAAAAATAAAAAAAAAAGAAAAAAAAGTTGGACAAGCCAGCCCGACCCGTTAGCCCATCCTATACGAGACGAGTTATGATTATTGGCTTATTTCTGTTTGACGGGCCAAAATGGGTCAGACTGGCCCGTTTTTCCGCCCCTACTTAGGGATATGCAATTTTGCATGTTGTAGTACTGATTCACATCAGGTCAAGAAGTCATCACAATTGGATTTTTTGTCAACAACCCTAATATTTCTCCTTTAAGAATTTTTTGGTGTTTTGTATATGTTCCAATTTCTCCACCAAAAAGGATTGTGGTACAAGGTTGTTAAACTCAAAGGTTTACATAAACTCGTGGGAGCTTGGTAAATTTAGATCCTAAACTCATAAGACTTTACTTTAGAAAAAAATATTAAAATATTTATAAACAATATAATAATTTATTTTATATTATATTATAAATAGATTTATATTTTTTTATTGAAATATTATTATTAGTTCATCATATTATATATTTTTAAATATTTTTTGATTTTCATAACTATTATTTTTTATAAAAATTTTAATTAATTATATATAACATATTTAATATAACACAAAAAGTTGTCCAAAAACCCAAAATTTTTGACTTTGAGCGCTAGAAACTTTGAATCCCAAATGGCCAATAGAAACCCTAAACTCAACCATCATCTTCCATGACTTTCTACCTTTACCGGCATAAATTTATAACTATTCAGATTGCCATCCTATCCTCTCTATAATGAGCCATCAAAATAATTCATTAATTGTATCATGGTTGAAAATAACATATACACGCTTTACATCATTATTGTTGTTGTAGAAAAAAAGGCATGTATTATACCTTTACATATTATAATCACTAATAAAAGTTCCTTCTATTGAGGCTAGGAATTAATTTGTGTTCACATATCTTGAGTGGAAGAAGGAAAAGTGACATTTATGAAAAAATATTGTAATTGTAATTAACGTTTGACATAATATTATAATTTTTCTTGTGGTAGCTATGAGATAGTGGTTATTTATTTAGTTTTTACTTTCGATGATGTGTGATTAGTGTGCACCATGGAATCTTGATGCACATACACGAGGACTTGCCTCTATTTTATCTTATCTTTCATTGATATGTCAAGCAGGTATGCATGGTTGAATTTTAGCATTCTTTTTCTCTAAACTAGGTTCATTTTGTTATTGTATACCAAACATTGGTAGTATATATTATTTCTGATCTAAGTTGTTATTTTGGACCTACTTCTAGAGTATACAATGTTTCTTAATATTGTTTTTAAAAAATTACTTGATTTGCTCATATTGACTCGCAATTCTGAAATATCCTATTGCTTAACATAAAGCTAATGGTTTTACCAACAATGTGATGTTCAAATTAGCTAAGTATTTAGGTCATGATTGGGGAGTTTTAGATTTTCCATCTTATCGAATTCTCTAAACTTGTAGGTGTTTTTTCTTCAATATGACCTCACAAATTTCCCTCTAACAAACAATTTGAATTGAAATTCCCAATCAAAATAAATATTTCCTTTAAAACGAAGAAGATAAAAATTTGATTGATCACAAAATGTGATGCCACATAGGAATCAATGATAAAAGTAAGGATAAAACACAATAACAACATTGAATCCTAGGAGGATACAAGTACTTTAGAAAAATAAGTAGCTTCATTCAATTCATCAAACTTATCTTCTATACTAGGTACGAGGAAATAAATTATTTTATAATTAAACTATATTGAACAAGACCATGTGACTTATCTACTTCTATAAAGGGATAGATAAGGAAGTTGTAGATTTCTTTGATACATATTCACCTATTTCAAAAGTCACTACCATTAGAGTTTTGATTGCTCTTGCTTGCATTTTTAATTTACAAATTCATCAAATGGATGTTAAAATTATTTTTATAAATGGTGATTTAAAAGATGAAATGTGTATGAAACAACCTAAGGGCTTTGTTCGACCAATGAAATAAAATAAAGTATGTAAACTTGTTAAGTATTTATATAGTTTAAAACAAGCACCAAAGAATTGGCATGAAAATTTTGATCAAATTATACTTTTATATGGTTTTCATATTAATATGATAAATGTGTGTATGTAAAACAATATGATGATGATGTTTATGCTATTTTATGCTTATATGTAAATGACATATTAATATTTGGTAGCAATATAAATATTGTAAAGGATGTGAAACATTTGTTGACTAGTAATTTTGATACGAAAGATCTTGATCTTGTAGATGTTATTCTGGGTATTAAGCTTATGAAGAAATACAATGACATTATTTTAACGCAATCTCATTAAATTGTTGAAGAAATTCAATTATTTTAATTTGAATTCAGTTTTAACACCTTATGACCCATCTATTAAATTAAAGAAAAATTTAGATGAAGACATTTATTCTCATAAATATTTTCAAATTATTGGTTCCTCATAATATTTGACAAATTTCTCTAGACTTAATATTGCATATGCAGTTGGTATATTAGTAAAATAAACACATAATTCTAATCATTCTCATTGAACTGCATCAGGAGGGTGTTTAAATATTTGAAAGGAAACATTAATTACGAAATTCATTATACTAAATTTCCTATTGTTATTAAAGGTTATATTGATGCAAATTAGATTTCTGACTCTGATGATACAAAATCAACTATTGGTTATGTTTTTACTTTGGGTGGAGGTGCATTATCATGGAAATATGCTAAATAATCTATTATTTTACGATATACCATGGAAGCAAAGATTATTGCTTTAGATACTGCTATTGTTGAGGCAAAATTTGTTAAAAACTTTTCATATGATTTACCATTATTAAATAAGCTTATACTGCTTTATTTCAATGCATTATGATAGTCAAATTGCTATATCTAAAGTTTCTAGCAAAAAATTTAATGAAAACATAAGGCATATGAGAGTGAGACACAAATCTATTAGAAACTTAATTACTCATGGTATTATTTCTCTTGACTTGGTCAAGACATAAAGAAATGTTGTGGATCCACTTACTAAAGGGTTGACGCATCAACAAGTAATTGAGTCGTCGAGGGGAATAAGACTAAAACCCATAAATTATGTTGCAACAATGAACACCCATCTCCACATGAATGGCGATCCCATGGAATGGAGTTCAATGAGTAATAACGAATTTGTTGTTGACTAACGTACACCAATTGATTTGATTAAATGTTATGTATGATTCCTATGGCGAGGTTATTATAAATTGTTGCAATAATAAGATTGATGTATATACTATGGGTTTTTTTAATGCCTCTTAATAAACTCAATGTTAATTATTGTAGAGGTGTGAGTTACAAACAACCCTTTGAGAGTTTACTTAGTGAATGTGATGGTGGGGCCCCCATTGTGAGACATGGGCAAGTCTCTAAGTGACATTCATGAAACAAAATACATGCACAAGGTAACAATGTGTAACCCTTTATTAGAACCTAAAATCAACACCAATATTGTATGTGTTATTTACTAAAACCTGGTTACAGGAAATGTAGCTCAAGACAATTAAGTCTCTACACTTTCTCGGGTGAAAGTGTATAAGCATCACACACACACACACACACACACACACACACATATATATATATATATATATATATATTCATTTATTTATTTATTGATACATATATAATTGTATTAATGTGTGAAATTATGAATCATCATAAACAACGCACCAGAACCAATGCATGCATTGATTTTTTGGTATATATGTATAACATCATACATTCAAAATCAAAACAAATCTTGCAAGTTCTCATTTGTCTAAAATATTGATGCACGTGATTTGTTTAGAATTTGAAAGCATCATATTGTAAAATCAAATCAACTGTTCATGCATTAAAAGCTTACACATCCTAAACATACTCCACTTTCCCTAATTAATCCAAAAACTATGACAAACATGAATATTAAAAATCATAATATACAAAACCATGAAACTCAACATTTTAATTTCCGAATTCACAATTTGAAAAACTTTAACATTTTACAATAACAAGAAGAGATTAATTGGAAAGTTATTAATTTATGTTTGCTTATTGCTTGGAAGTAAAAACTATATAATGATATCAAAAAATCGAAGATTGAAAGTGTACACAACATTCTCGCATTGAATAAAAACAAAAAAGGAAGAGGGGGTGTAGCGTAGGATGATGAGACTGGATCCTGTCAACATCTTCAAAGTAATCCTTGGAATCATCATTGTAATCAATGTAGTAGTCCAAGGGCACATGTTAGGCGGTGATTTTTCTTCAGCAAGTATATTGAGTCGACATAATAAACTTAACACATCTCGTATCCATGTGTCGCAACCGGAATCGCGACGGGAAGACAAACCGAAAAAGAAAACGAGTTTAAAAAGAAATTTGGAGTCGCCACCATAGTTATTCTAGAAAACTATGGAAAACTATAAAAATAAAACAAGTCTGCGAAAAACCAGATTTTGGATCCGGGAGTCGGTTACGCGTAGGGAAGGTGTTAACACCCTACCGCGCCCGCCCGCCCGAAGGTGGTACCTTTAATTAAAAATGTAAAGTTGATGTAATTTTCAAAATATTAATTTTCTCCAAAAATAATAAGACAAAAATGCTAAAAAGAAACAAAAAAATATTTTTAAATTTTTTGGACCCGACAAGGATTGACCTTGGTCCTACGTATTCTCATTAAAGATGAGAAATCAGAGTTACATAGTTCTTGAAAAGATATTTGGAAAAAACAATTGAGAAAATGATTTGATTTTTTGGGAGATGAACCTGACAAGGACTGGCCTTGCTTCTACGTATCTCACAGTGGAGAATCAAGGATCACGTAGTTCTTAAAGAGACTTTTTGCTTGAAAATGTTGATATTTTTGTATTTTAAAAATTTTGTATATTTTTTTTTGGTATTTTTTGAATTACTTGAAAATATGTGTCACACGACGCGAGCAGTCAGACAGACATTAAAAGGGAAAGAAAATTATTTTTGATATTTTTAGAAAATAAGTGTCACACGGTGCGGGCGACCGGACAAACACTAAAAGAGAAAGAAAACTATTTTTGATTTTTTTGAAAATGAGTGTCACATGGTGCGGGCGACCGAACAGACACAATAAAGCAAAAGAGAACATTTTCATTTTTTAAATATTTTTCTATTTTTTTTGTAATTTTTATAATTTAAAACATGTTTTATTTCTCTTTTTTTTAGAAGAAAAAAATAGATAAATAAAAAAAGGATAAAAGAAAATTTAATAACAAAAAGGACAAAAGTGAAAGAAAATAATAATAATAATAATAATAATAATAGGGTGCATGAGTAATGTGTGAGGTGCATGAAGTAAACATAAAACATAGGCCCAAAACAAGATAAACATGAACAGGGGTGCAAGGTTATCAATTATGGTGGTGCACGAAGTAAAACATGAAACAAGGGTGGCAGAGGTGCGAGGTTAGTAAAATGGGGAGTGTATGAAGAAGAGTGAAACAGACCCAACTGAAATACCAAGCAGGGGTATGGGATTAAGAGAGGGGGTGCGCAGAGTAAAGTATGAAACAAGTGTGGCAGGGGTGCAAGGTTAGTAAAATGGGGAGTGTATGAAGAAGAGTGAAACATGCCCAACTGAAATACCAAGCAGGGGTATGGGATTAAGAGAGGGGGTGCACGAAGAAAAGAAAGAAGAAAACCCATATGGAGGTGGATGAGGTAAAAATAGGGGTGCATGTGGTAATGGAGGGTTGAAGGCCTGAAGCTCTTTTCTTTATTTTTGAAAACCCTAATTAACTAAAGTTTATTCAGCCTTATCTTCTTCGTTGACGCAAGCCATCACGACACCAGTGGCAGCGACGCGAGTTTGCTCAACCTGAATCACTGGTGACGACGCCGACCACCGTCACAAGGCCCGCTGGCTAGGACATTGTCGTTCCATTCACCTCGCGTGAGTCATCCCTGCACCAACGTTCACAACGTCTTCTCTTCATGCAAAACCTGGATCGAGACACGGCAGCCGCACTACCGTCACCGCTTGCTCTTACCGGCGACGCCATCACCCTTCGCTTCACTCCGCGCAAAACGCTGCTGCACATGCGTCTCCTCCTTCGCTTCTCCAGCGCGTTCAAGATAGGGGCTGCACCGATCCACTTCGCGACCGTGAGGTCTCGCTCGCCGGATACCGTCGTTAGCGGTTTTAGCCGCCTCAAGGTCGTTGTCGGTCCTGCCGTCACCGTCGAGGGAAACGTCGACGCTGCTGGTGCGCGAGGACTCCGCGGTTCGTCATCACGCGACCATCACTCCTCCGTTCACGTGACCACACGCGACCACACTCCCATTCAGAGCTTCAAATCGCCGGCGGCCTCGCCGGCGGCGAGGTTTCTCTCCTCTTGGTTTTCTGCTTCTGATTTGTATTGGGTTGCTATGGTGATTTCGAGTGTGTGACAGTGATGATGATGAATGAATGTGATTCTGGTTTATTGCTTATGTGTTTTGTTTGCAGGTCGAAATGGTGATGTGATGTTGAGACGGTGGCTCTACGAATGGGTATGTTGCGGGGTTGGATTGGGAAGCCGCGGGATTGGGATGGAGAACGGGTTTTTCGGTGTGTTGAAGATGCCAATCGCGTTAGAATGAACGAGCAAAGAAGGGTGAGGATTGGTGGTTGATTATGGGTGGCTATGTGGTGATGAATGGTGGTGAAGGGTAGGGTTTAGGCGAGGGTGATAATGGAGGATTCAAAGAATGATAATGTATTAATGCATATAGATTCAATGAGCCGAATAAATGACACACGCAAAATTCAATATACATGACTACATTTTATTCATTCTCAATCACAACAGGAGCATCAGTTTCATCTCAAACGTTCAAGTATTCAGATGGAAAACTTACCTCTTGCAGTCCCTATTGTCAAACAAAAGTTCCCTGATCAAATGGCTCTCTTATGTTGTTTTTACGCTCTGAAATGCCATCTATTCCACCCCATCAGGACATGAATCTCCCCTTTTTATTATGTAACTATCTCCTTTGTTCTGTTCACTTTTCTCTGCATCTTCCAATCTCGAAATTTGGGATAAGGTTGAGAGCAGATGTTGCTTTCTGCTCCTTCAGCCATCATGACCATGTTACATTTTTTATATACATATTTTTCTTTTTGTTGTTTTTTTGTTTCATTTTTTTTTACATTTTTTATATACATATTTTTTGAAAAAGGCATAAAACAAAATAAAAAAAATAAAAAGTAAACAAAATATGATTAAAATCAAAATTAAAAAAAATTAAAAAATAAAATAAAAATAAAATAAGAAGCAAAATGTTTTATAGTGTTAGGTGATTATTTTCCTTTAGAAAGTGTATTTAGTTTATGTAATAAACTCAACCAGTGTCAATTCCACAAGGACTTATGCCAAATTTTAAGATAGTTATAATCTGCTATTAAATTTTACATAAAAAGAAAAAAAAATTATGACTTTTCATATTTCTTTTTCTTTATATATTTATGTATCTCCTTTTCAATTTTTTTCCCATTTCATTTTTGGGACATCATTAGTTTCAATAGATAACATTATTATTTTTCATTTCATGTAATAGTGTGGATAGGGATGGCAACGGGGCGGGGACGGGTTTCGCTATCCCATACCTATCCCCGCAGAAAAAATTCATCCTCATCCCCATACCCAAACCCAACGGGTATCAAACTTTTGTCCCATCCCCATCTCCACCGGGTAACAGGTATAATCTCGTACCCATACCCGTACCCGTGTTCTAACTACTTCAATATTAATTTTTATAAAAGAAAAAAATTACGGCAAAGAAAACATAATATTATCAAATATTCAATATTAGGAGGATGATTGTTTCTTTCATATCAAATACTTTGAAATAAATTATAATTGTCTACATTTTAGATTAGAATACCAAATAAAATTTCATGAGAACCAAAACATTTATTAAATTTGCAAACTACAACATTGATGAAACTTAGTTGATAAAATTAAAAATTATTTCAAAAAAAATATAAAAGGAAAACAAATATTCAAATTAAAATATATTTTAAATGTTTGTTTACTTCAATTTTTTAAATTCTAATGAATCTCTTTTTTATACACTAATAAAAGTTATAATACAT
>Ga0214543_1009512_pt1 | contig 15036 bp, 10 predicted proteins | sample CNSS2metaG_FD_160094 | JGI IMG/M metagenome (GOLD analysis project Ga0214543, IMG submission 160094) | Root nodule microbial communities from cowpea collected in UCLA plant growth center, Los Angeles, California, USA - CNSS2 | ecosystem: Host-associated > Plants > Roots > Nodule | place: USA...
GAGCTAATATGAAGAGCAGTCTGATTGTCACACACAAGTGTCATTTGAGTAACATCTCCAAATTGTAACTCTTGAAGCAATTGCTTGAGCCAAACAAGTTCACAGGCAGCTGAGGCCATAGCTCTATATTCTGCTACTGCACTGGATCTTGCTACAACACTTTGTTTCTTACTTTTCCACGAGATCAAGTTACCACCAATGGAGACACACTACCCAGATGTAGATCTTCTATCAGAAGGAGATTATGTCCAATCAGCATCTGAATAGCAAACAACTCTTGTATGGTTATTAGAACCATATAACAATCCTTTTCCAGGGAATCTTTTAATATACTTCAAGATACGAATGACTGCATTCCAATGATCTTCACATGGGGAATTAAGAAATTGGATTACCACACTGACTGCAAAGGAAATGTCAGGACGAGTAACAGTAAGATAATTTAATTTTCCAACTAATCTTCTATACTGTTCAGGATCAGATATACGCTCCCCCTGATTTGGTAGAAGTTTAGTATTGGGATTCATGGGTGTATCAACAGACTTTGAACTCACCAACCCAGTTTCCTCCAGAATATCCATGGCATACTTTCTTTGAGATATAACCATACCATCATTGGACTGTGCCACCTCAATACCCAAGAAATATCTGAGTTTGCCAAGATCTTTTGTCTGAAAATGGTGACAGATATGTTGTTTCAACTGAGAGATGCCATGATTGTTACTCCCTGTAAGAACGATGTCATCAACATATACTATCAAGTAAACACATTCAGCACTCGAGTGTTGGTAAAAGATAGAATGATCTGCTTCACAACAAGTCATACCAAATTGCTGAACAACATTGCTAAACTTTCCAAACCAGACCCTAGGAGATTGTTTTATGCCATATAGTGATTTGCGAAGACGACATACCATCCCAGAAGACTCCCCCTGAGTAACAAACCCAGGAGGTTGCTCCATATAGATTTCTTCTTGCAAATCACCATTGAGGAAAGCATTTTTAACATCCAGTTGATAAAGAGGCCATTGCTGAAGAGCAGCTATTGCGATAAATAAACGAACAAAAGCCATCTTTGCCACGGGGGAAAAAATATCGCCATAATCCAACCCAAAAATTTGAGTATAACCTTTGGCCACAAGACGAGCTTTGAGGCGATCAATAGTACCATCAGGTCCAACTTTGATAGCAAACACCCATCTGCAACCAACAACAGATTTCCCAGACGGTAACGGGACTAGATCCCAAGTTCCACTATTATGAAGAGCACTTAGTTCATCTGTCATGGCCTAACGCTAACCAGGATGGGCTAAAGCTTCACGAACAGTTTTTGGAATGGTCACAGAAGAAAGAGAGGAAAGACATGTATAAAAAGGTAATGACAAGCGATGATAACTCAAAGTAATATAATGGGGAGAGGGATTACGGGTAGAACGCATACCTTTTCGGAGGGCAATGGGAAGGTCAGACTCAGGTGTCAGAGCCAGAGGAGACAGAGCAGTTGACACTTGAGTGGAGTCACATGGTGGTAGTTGTGATCGGTTTCGGCAACTATAAACCTGAAGAGGTGGTGGAGAAGCGGACTGTGGAGCAGGAACCGATGGTGAAGAAAACACAATAAGAGGGTCACAAACAAGAGGAACATTAAAGGTATTAGAAGAGTTGTCAAGTCTAGATGGAGTTAGAGGTGAAGTTTGACTCTTAAAATAAAGGGAGAACTCATCAAAGGTGGCATCTGCAGACACAAAATAACGGTTAAGAAAAGGAGAAAAACATTTGTACCCTTTTTGTGATCTTGTAAACCCTAAGAAAACACACTTATGTGATCTAGGAGAAAGCTTGTCAAGACCAGGACTGAAATTATGAACAAAACATGTAGACCCGAAAACTCTTAGAGGTAAGGGATGAAGAGGGTCATGAGGAAATAAAATGGAATGAGGGATGTTATTCTTTAAAACCGAAGAAGGCATGCGATTAATAAGATAACATGCAGTAAGAATAGCATCACCCCAAAAATGTTCAGGAACCGCTCCATGAATTAAAAGAGTGCGAGTGGTTTCAATAAGATGTCTATTTTTACGTTCAGCTACACCATTTTGTTGAGGGGTATAAGCACAAGAAGTTTGATGCAGAATACCGTGAGAAGCCATAAATTGTTTAAAAGAATGAGAAAGATATTCACGGCCATTATCACTGCGCAAAACTCTAATAGAAACACCGAACTGAGTTTTAATTTCATGAAAAAAAGATTGAAAGATATGAAATAAGTCTGAACGATGCTTCATTAAAAATAACCAAGTACATCTAGAATAATCATCAATGAAAGTAACAAAATATTGAAAACCTAATGTAGACTTAACGCGGCTAGGACCCCAAATGTCAGAGTGAACCAAGGCAAAAGGGGATGAAGCACCACGTGTGACACTACGAGGAAAGGAAGTACGACTATGTTTGCCTAATTGGCATGACTCACACACCAAATGAGATAAGTTGGACAAGGCAGGGACAAGCTGCTGTAACTTAGCAAGGCTTGGATGACCTAACTGAGCATGAAGAAGAGAGGGAGACTCCATAACTGCACCAACTTGTGTAGAAGGACGGAGATGATAAAGACCATGAGACTCACATCCTGTGCCAATCACCTGTTTCGAACTCCGGTCCTGTAAACACACAGAATTGTGGGTAAAAGAAACAACACAATCAAGAGAACGAGTTAGACGACTGATGGACAACAGGTTAAAAGGAGACCCAGGGACATAAAGAACATTATCAATGGTTAAAGAAGGAAAAAGTTTAACAGTGCCAACACCATGAGATGAGACTCTAGAACCATCAGCCAGTGTAACAGAAGGTAAATGATTAGGAGAGGATAAAGAAGAGAACAAAGATTTGTTACCAGTAATATGATCAGTGGCTCCTGAATCAAACACCCAAGGACCAAGAGAAGAAGATCGAGTCAGACCAACAAAAGATGTACCTGTGTGAGCGATAGATGCAGTGGAACTAGAAGACTCATGATCCTTATACCATTTGAGAAATTTGTTGAACATAGCAGGTGTATCAGGTGAAACAGAAGGAGGATCCCCAGTAGAGGAAGGTGGGGAAAGGTTGGTCTGAACAGCTGCAGCAGAGCGAGGAGGACGTCCATGCAATGCATAACACCGGTCAATCTTGTGACCTGGCTTGCCACAATGTTCACACTCATGTAATGCATAACACTTGTCAATCTTGTGACCGAGCTTGCCACAGTGGTCACACTTAGGACGCCCTTTTCCCTGTTTGCGAGGGCGAGTCCGGTCATCACGATGAGATACCAATGCAGAAGAATCATCAACAGAAGCAGGTGTATCAGTGTTAGGTTGTTCTGGTACACGCAAAAGAGTAGAGCATGTTGAAGTTAAGGTGGGGACAACCGGGGAACCCAAAATTTGATCACGAATATGTGAATATTTATCAGCAAGTCCGTGTAATGCTCCGAGCATGAAGAACTTTGAGCGTTGTTCGATCTCCGTGGCAGGGTCGGGGGAAGGAGGCAATAATTCATTGAATTCATGAAATAGAGCATGAATTTTGCCCATATAATCAGTCATAGAGTCTTGATGTTTAGAGGAAATAAGTGTAGCAAATTTAGAACAGAAACCATAGAGACGTTGAGTATCATTGGTGTATAATAACTTGGCATGCTCCCAGATTTGAGCACATGTTTCGTAGGAACAAAAAAGTTGCTTTAACGAAGGATCAAGAGTACCCTTGAGAACCACACATAATTGAGCATCAATGGTTTCCCAACGGTCGTTCTCAGCAGGAGTGAGAGTAGGTGCTTTCGGGGCAAGATGATCAAGATACCTCTGACTCTTAAGCCATAATCGGATGTCTGATGACCATGTGGCATAATTATGGCCAGTTAACTTGTCAATGGATAAGTGTACATTAACATAGTGTAGATGGACGGGTCAGACACACCAGGAGAGTTTTCAGAATGGGAAAAGGCAACGGAAGATGCCATGGAGGAGGCACAACTTCAAGGTTGCCTGTCAAAATTGGCACTCCGGCAATGGAGGTCCGACGGCAGTGGTCTGGCGAAGGTCCGGCGAAGTTCCGACGAAGGTCCGGCGAAGTTCCGGCGAAGGTCCGACGGCGGCGACGGCGGTCCGGCGGAGGTCTGGCAGAGGCGGTGGCTCCAGTGGCGACGCAGAGGCAACGACGACGAAAAGAAAAGATACCTTAAGCTCTGATACCGTGTTGAGAATAAAGAAAATAGGGATTGAGATTAATCTCCCTTGTATATAAACCACACATAGGGTAATCTATTTATAATAGAGAGAGATACAAGTAAAAAGAGTAACTGAAAATAAAAAAATTAAATAGAAGATATTGTTTGATATTGTGGTTATCAATATCTAACAATATCTTAATAATATCAAACAATATCTAACAGCAACAATTAGGCCCTTGTCAAGATTATCTTTGATGAAGTACTAGTCAATTTCAATATGTTTCGTCCTATCATCTTGAGTTGGATTAATGGCAATGCTCATGGCTGACTTGATATCACAATACAATTGCATAGGGATATCAACCTTTATTGTAAGGTTATCAAGTATGATCTTCATTCAACAAGGGCTTGAAATTCATTTTCTACACTAGAATGAGATACAATACCCAGAGGTAGATTGTTTGTCAATAACAAACTGCAGAGTGTCTTTTTTTCCTAAAGAGGATTCCCTTTCCTAGTATTCATTTCAAGTACCGAAGAATTCTGTTAATTGCTTTCATGTGTCTTTCTCTATGATCATGCATGAACTGGCTCACCATAGTAATTGCACAAATACTGTCTAGTTTCGTGTGATAAATAAATAAGTTTTCCCACCAATTTCTAATGTCTTTTTTTTTCCTACAGAAGTAATAATTGCATAAAGTGTCTTGTCTCGTGTGTGATAAATAAATAAGTTTTCCTACCAATTAATAATATTTTCTTTTTCTACAGGAGAATTCTCTCCAGTTCCAATTATGTTCAATAGGAACTCTTGATGGATTACGTTCTAACCTTTTTGTTTGGGAGATGAAAATCTCCTTTTTGATTACGGAACCTTTATTTCAAGGAAATATTTTAATTTTCCCAAGTCTTTCATTCAAATTGGGCCGCTAGTTTTCCTTCAATATTTATGTCATCCACATAGTATAACTTTACCTGTATTGGAGTACTTTATGAATAAAGTATAATTCCTTGACTTTACTTTCGTCCTAGTGAAACCGTTGCTTTAGTAAATCTCCTAATCCATGCTCTTGGAGATTGTTTAAGATCATATAAGGCCTCCATTAGGATGCATACTTAATCCTTCCACTATGAGTGTCAAATCTAAGAGGAATCTTCATTTGCACTTCTTAAAGTTCCATGAAGAAAGACATTCTTTACATCCAACTAGTGTAAGTCCCATCCAAAATGAGCCGTTAGAGTAAGACCAACATGACATAATCTATCTTTGCTACAAGCAAAAAAGTCTCCTCATAGTTAACTCTGTGAGTTTGAGTATATCCCTTTGCATCTAATCTAGCAAACACTTATCTATTGACTTTGCCTTATGTTTCACAGTAAATATCCATCTGCATTCTAAGATTTTTATCTCTTAATTTGTCAACAATCTCCTATGTTGAGTTTTTTTCTAATGCATCCATCTTCTCTCATGGCTTGAATCCAATGTTCACTTCTCATGGCTTTTTGAACTTGGGTGTAGGAATCTCTATAGCATCAATGGCAACAATAAAGCTTTAGTGTAGGCATATTGAGAAATAGGATATTTAACACATGATATTTTCCCTTTCTCAATACAGTGGGTAAATTTTCAGTAACATTTATCTCCTCAATGTTGCCTTTAGGGCTCCTCACTTCTGAGCCACAACTCTAACTCCAAAGTTAAAGTAGGTTTTCTATGATATTTTTTACCAAAAAATTCGTCTTCTTCCTCACTGATATTTGGTTTGATCCAATTTGTGGTGACTTCATCAGTTGGATCTTGAGCATCGTACAATGATAAATATGGTAATCACGAGAAGGAAACCTTCCCCGCATCAAATGCTTTATCCCCTTGAAGTGTAGGGCTGATAAAAAAGGATTTTGTTTCATGAAAGGTAACATCCATGGTGATAAAGACACGTTGACTGCCAGGATGGTAACATATGTATTATTTCTTATTAGAAAGATAAGTGATAAATATATGTTTAAGAGCTCTAAGATCTAATGTATTGTGATTAAGATTATGAAAGTAAACAAAATAAGAACATCAAAAGACTTGATAAGGTAGGTCTAACACTAGTGGAGAAGAGGGAAATAAAGATAAAGAAGACTCAGTAGGATTAACATTACATAAGATACAATTGGGTAACTTGTTGATGAGGTATGTGATAGTTAACACAACTTCTTCCCAATGGGTTTTGGGAATAGACTTCTAAAAAAGCGTGGCTCTAGCTACTTCTAGAAGATGACAATTCTTCCTTTATACAATTTTTTTTGGTTGTGGAGTGTTAACACATGTTAGTTCATAAACAATACCATTATGAGGCAAAAATTTGGAGAATTTATGATTCACATTTCAGTACCACTACCAGACCTAATCCTATTAATGTTCATTCCGAACTGATTTTTGACAAGACAGAAAAAAATTAATAAAGATTTGAAAGATCTTAATAGATTCTAAACTTAGTAACTTTGATCCAAACTTGAACCATGTAGAAAATAATTACTTATTTTAATGATAACAATCACACCAATTAAACTCTTCATTTCTATTTGTAATAATGATCAAATCCTTTAAAATAAAGAAATAAGATTATGCTAAAATGAATTGGAAGATTTTGGAGATATTTTTTTCTAATTACTATAGAGATATTGAGAATATTTTTATCCCGATAGTATGTTGTTTACAACAGGTTGGAAATTGTATTTATTTGTCTGGATTCGTCCTATTGAAAGTTGTATCCTTCAACGTGGTTCAATATATATAGGACTTTTCCATAGTTGGTCACTTTGTATTCTGAACCTATATCAGAATAGATAAATCTGGTTCTTTTTGTCCGTATCTTCCCTAACTTCTCTCCCATTTAATGACTTTAATTCCAGAGACCAAGTGCTAAAGAGCTTCTTAGACATCGTTTCATTCGGAACGCCAGGAAGAGTCCTAAGCTATTGGAGAGAATAAGGTATTAATTATTACTTGCAACTCTGCTATTTTGTGTTCTTTGCTCTACTTTTTTTCCCTTCTGTCTATGTAGTTTTTCTCCACATTTCTTCTTTTTCCTTTTTGTTTGGTCATTATTAGTTTGTTTTATTTGAATTCAAAACATGTGATGTTTGGACTGACTATTGAAACCCTTTTGCTGATACTCTTTGAACACTTTGCATGACCAGAAAATAAGCTAAATCAAATTATTTCCCAGCTTGTGATTGTCACGATGCTTTGTTATTTCATGACAGGGAGCGTCCAAAGTTTCAAATAAAGGAAGATGAGGCAACACCCAGAAATGCCCCAAGGGGGGTGGGCGAGGCATATGATACTGTTAAGGTTGCGAAAGATTTAAGGGTTGATGAGACTAATCAGCCTAGGTAGGTTACAATTGTTTAGTTACTGCTTTTTGTTTTACACGGTGGATTCTCTAATGGACATTGTATTAATTAGTTGGTTCTAGGGGTTAGTTAGATGCAGATTTGTTATTATTGTAAATTGAGAATTGGCTCTTTTAGAAAGGAGAAATCCTTTGTGAAGGGGAAACCCTTGGAGGAGAAATTTCCCTCCTATTTCTTGTTCTTTTCATACTATTTAATATATTTTTTTTCTCTTTTCAATTCTTGATTCCTAACTCTCTGCCTAACATGCAGTGGCCAAGGTAAAAGCCTGAAAAGTTCTGGGTGGGACTTCAGCATTAGTGGATCTCAGGGTACTGGAACCTTTCGTAGTGTGTCACGACCACCTCAATTTAGAGACAAGAAAACTGAAGTTTCAAATCATCAGCTTACCCAAAAAAAAAGTCCAGAGAGTGGCTATCAGGGGGGATCTGGCAATAAAAGTGAGTTGCTAGAGGCTTCTTTTGGAAAAGATTCAGGAGTTCCCTACCATGATGAACATCTGGATAATCATCTTGAAGATGTAATTGACTCTCACTATGTTGGTCTTCCCTTTTCAAATTAAATGATATATCTCCACAAAAGGAATGTGAGAGCCTTTTGATTTGTTTCAAAAACTTTTAAAAATATGATAAATGCTTAGCTGTGAGTTGTAACCGCTGCAGTTTTAGATATTTTTAGCCGAAGCTGATAAAAATTTCTTTCTCCAATTTGCTTCACTTATAGCAGACATATAAACAACAATTAAAGTGTTTACAGCAGTATAATGATTTAAAGAGTCTTAACAGTACATAAAGAATTGCATTAACCATCAAGTATCGCAAAAATCCCATGAACTAGATTGAACTTCCTTATATACTTGAACATATTTTGATATATTGAACTTGCCGTTTAGCAGGATGAATTGTTTGGGAATGGATTAGGAACTGTTGTTGTTCGGTCTCCAAAAGGACCACAGTCATCACTGTTTCGTGACCAAAGTTCCCGCGTATGTTTTTAACTGATATTTTTTAATTTACAAATGGTAGTTATTGTTTCTCTTAAATGCATTCACTTATTGAAAAATTTATTGTCACAGTCTAGCAGCAGCTATGCTTCTTTTGAAGACGTTTCTACAAGCGGAACTGTTGTTTTGCGTAATCAGCACGATGATTCTGATTCTCCACAGACACCAAGGTCCCGACTTGGACTTAATAGCAGAAATTCAAATGCCTCATTTGAAGATAGTGCTACAAATCTTGCTGAGGTTCTATTATTTTTTTTTATCTAAGCTTTGAATTTGACTTGAATGTTAATTGTGGCAAGACAATATGTTTTTTTTTTCCTTTGCTAGTGTATCTTTTAGGAAACGGTATTGTATTTAGTACTAGTTTACATATTTTATACGTTACCCATGTACATTTTAGATACATTTTAGCTCTATTAATTTCTTAAACCCCATTTAAAGTAATTTTGTTTAATTATTTGTTTGTTGGAAGTTTTACATCTACTAGCGATAAAGAGATAAAACAATTTCATAATATATAAATGAGTACAAATTTTATCTAAGGGTTGAGTTAAACTTAAAGTCTACTTCTTAACAGTTTTATGTGTTGATTTATAATTTTACTACTTGAATGCTTGACATATTTGTGATTACTGTGGAAGTAATTATATTACTTGGTCCTATCGTAATATCTTATCTTTACAATATTTTTCTTTCTAGGCAAAGGCTGCTATCCAAGGTGGATTGAAGAAAATGAATGTCCGGGATAGATTTGCACTGGGAAAACTCAACAATGATGTACAAGAAAGCAGGAGAGATCAAATGTCAACCAGCTCTGATTCTTCCAGGTACTTCCATTTGCCGTATTGCTGGTGTTTTGTAAATATTGCTTATATGAAAACAGTGATTTTTTATTTTTCAAGAAATATTTTTTTTCAGACCATCTCGTGAATACATTGATGCACAAAAGGGGATTTCAAGATCACAGAATGATATTGATGATGAAGAAAGTGCCAAAATAATCTCATCATCTGCGCCGTTATCTGTTTTGCTTATTCCATCATTAAAAGAGGTGAATGCACGCATGGTTATGACTTTCTCCTGTTTGAATTTAGTTTGTTATGCCACATGAATCTGCTTGCACAATGCTGATTGAAGTTGGAAAAGATACAAGGTTTCTCAATTAGAATTGTATTTGATATTCTTCACTTTTGTTACATACCTTGTAAATACTGAGTCATTAATTTCTGTGGAAATGAAGCAAGATTATATAATGTGCCATTGACTTTGTTAAAAAGATGATAATGATTACTATTCCAACAATTTTGTACTCTTATAGACAGTAGTGCATTCAGAAAAGAGAAGGAAAGTAAAAATGAAAAAGCAATTAAATAGCCAGCAACATCTCTGGCTTTGACCATAATGAAATTATCTTTAGCAACTTAATTATACCTAGAATAGATTTGATTAGTTCTTATGAATTTTGTTATAGGATTTTTGTGTTCTTGTAGGCCATTGCTGAGGATCCAGAAGGGCCAATTGTGCAAATTGTTATCAATGCTCTTTTGAACATGGAGAGGACAAAGCCCCAATCCTGTGATGCTCTTGTCAAAAACTTGCTTCAACGGTTGGCAAGGTTTGCATTCTACTACATTCATCATTGAGCATGCTAAAGGAAAATTAAATTTCTCTATTATCAATCATAATTCATGATAACCCTAGAAGAACAATTTGTGCAGTTCAAAGGAATTATCATTGAAGGACCTGCAAGAACTGGCTGGCCGATTACTCAGCAAGACTAAGTCAGCTGAAGAAGCCCGAAATGCAGAGACAGATCTCAAGAAGAAACAGAACAAGGAAGTTCATTCAAATAGCAATTTGAGTCCCCTCGCAAGATTTCTTCTCTCAAGGTTTGTGGAAGCTATCATTTACACTGATTTATTGATTAATAAAAATGGATTTTTTATATAATAGTTATTTATTAGAAGAAACAATAGATATACATGAGACTGACAAAAGACTCCTCTTGGTTAAATTAATATTTATTGGCTTAAATATGTTGGTAGTTCTTGAAATATGGTCATATTTTGTTTTTGGTCCTTGTTATTTTATTTTGACTCCTCTAAAGTATTCATTTTGTTATCCTTGTATATATTATTTGCTTTTAGAGTCAAATATTTTCAAAGGGACTAATTCAATATTAAATAGTATTATAGCAGCATGTATATTTTAGGGACTAAATGTATTTAAGTCATATTTCTTTTGTTATGTCCCTTGTACTTGCTTTTGGGACTAATAGTTGCCTTTTTCTTCCTGCACCCTCATAATTTTTAAAATGATCATTTTATCCTTTGTAAAGGTCACCTCCGAATTATCTATTTTGGAAATCATTCAGAAAAAGTTTTCAAAAATTTTTTGGAACATGATTTCTGGAGCAAGCTTTCCACTGTATCATTAAAAATATTTTATTAATATAAACTTTTAATGAAAATACTAATTTAATTATTGGATATACCGATGTTTATCTAATTTGTTGGGTACTAGATACTTCTTGGTGTGGATACCTTCGTAAAAATAATCAGTGTATGGGTGTTTGTTTAGGAAATTTGTTAAGTATTTACTGCAACTTTTATCAGCAATATACGTGGATATAAATATTTTTGTCATATTAAATGTGTTTGTAAATAATATGGTTTTTCTTTTACAGATGGCAAGGCCAAGCTTCACGGGATCTAAATTCATCTTGAACAGAGTTAGAAGTTAATTTTTGTGTGAAGCTTTTCTTTCTACGTTATTCTGATTAAATGTACATATGTCGTTATCATTATATAATTTTGGTGTTGTTTCTTCATAAAAATTTTCTCACAGTAATAGTGACACGTTGTATAACTAAGGGTGTGTTCCTAGTTACGACAAAATTGTAACATCATACAATGTTTCTATTTACTAACTGTTGTATCTTTGCATTTTGAGAGACTGATCCAACGTATGACCATCTACTTCTGAATTGTTTATATTTGGTGTTTTTTCTTTAACCTGTTCTTCATTTATCATTTTTAGCCTGTATTTTGGCAATGGGTAGTGAAATGAGACATAGTCCACTCATAATGTCTCATGATTTAGGGTTTTGGCAATAGGCTAAAGTTGTGGTTTAGGGTTTTGAGAGACCGAGTATAATAGTTGATGGGAAGACTAAAAACAATGACACTGAGATTTGAAAACTTTATAAACATTATTTAAGTACAAGTGGTTGTCCAATATTATATGATTATTTAATCAAGTTTATAATATATTTAACCATTTCTTTAACTAATTTAATTCAGTAGTTTCTTGTTAAATTTGTATATGAATTAACAAAGTCTTGTTCTTGTAACTTTTAATTATTAAAAACCATTCAAACAACAAAGAATTGAAAATTTTATGAACATTGTTATTGAAGTTGAAGTTGTTTAAAGTTATATTATCATTCACCAAGCTTATGACATTATGAGTGTTTGTGGCTAAATGTATATGTATGCCTTAATAAATTCTTGTTCTAGAAAATTTCAATTGAAAATCATTCAAGAAAGTTAATATTAAATTCTTTAAAATAAGGACTTCTAAAAATACTAAATTTGAAATTTGAGAGGATTGATTTATGATAATTTATTAATATGTTGATTTTTCTAAGCATATAAAGTTCAAAGCTTAAAATGCTTTTCATGAAAGAAGTTATAATGAACAATATAAGTGGTTTTTATCCATTTATTTATCTAGTTTCTTTTTCGTTTTTTTATAGTAGGTATTATTTACCTATGTATGCAATGTAATTTTGTCATGAATTTGGTGTGGTCTTCATGTTTTTTTTTTTTTTATATTTATTAAAATTTTTATAATGACAGTGATATTTAGCATGAACTTATTTGGAATAAAATCTTAGTGATATCTAGTATGAGCTTATTTGGAATAAAATCTTATTCTTGAAACTCTCCATCATTGAAAACCATTCACGCAATAGGAAACTGAAAACTTAATAAACATTGTTATTAAAGTTCAAGTGGTTTGCCAATATTATATGATCATTTAATCAAGTTTATAAACATATTTAACCATATTTTTAAACTAATTTAGCCCAACAATTTTTGGCCAAATCTATCCATGGATTAAAAAAGTCTTGTTCCTAAAACTCTCAATAATTGAAAATTATTCAAGTCACAAGAAACTAATTAGAAACATTTATATTGAAGTCAAAGTGGTTATCCAAGGTTATATTATCATTTAGTCAAGTTTATAACATATTTTAACCATTTTTTCTTAACTAATTTAGCCCATGTGTTTCTATTTAACCACCATTAAGAATTTATTGTGACAATTTTGTAGTTGTTTACTTTTATATAGGGGTGGGCAAAAAATCTAATTTTCTTGATCCAATCCACTTTTGCTCCAATCCAATCCATTTATAATCCATTTTTTAAAAAATTCTATCCATTTAAAATCCATTTAATGGATATGGATTTCAATCTAATCTATATTTTATATAGTTTATGGATTGGATATCCATTTTATAAATCAAGATTTTTAAATGTGGATAATCCAAAAAATCCAATCCAAATTTTCAATTTAAATTTTTAGTTGGGTTAGACTAAAGATTAAGATGGACTATGCTAAATTCAGACTTGGACGGGCCTTGCTCGACAACCTATACAGATCGGGCAGGCCCGACGACCATAAGAGGTTGGGCGGGCCTAAAGAAATGAACGGGCTAGGCGGGCTCGACAAAGCGAACGAGTCGATCGAGCCCAACGATCCGGAAAATTCGAGTGAGCCCAATGATCCGAACGGGGCAGGCGGGCCCAATGACCTGATGAGCCAGGTGGGCCCGAAGACCCGAATGAGCCAAGCGGGTTTGAAGATCCGAACGGGCCAAGCGGGCCTGATGACTCGAATGGGTCAAGTGGGCTTGAAGAACCGAACGGGTCAGGCAGGCCCAAAGACCCGGATGGGCCCGAATGGGGTGGACGACCTGGACGGGCCCGGCGACCCGGACGGGTCTGACGACCTACACGGGCCTTACGACCCAAATGGGCACGATGACATGAACGAGCGCGTCGACCCGGTCGGGGATTGCGACCTGGATAGGCTCTACGACCCAAACGAGCTCGACGTCCTAGATGGGCCCTACGACCCGGACGGGCCCCACGATCCGAACATGCTCGACGACCCAGATGGGTCCGATGACCCAGACGGGCCTGACGAACTTGACGTACCTGGACGGGCCCCACGACTCAAACGTGCCCGACTACCCGATTGGGCCCGACTGTTTGGACGGGTCCGTTCGGGTCGTCTGGCCCGTCTGACTCGTTTGGCTTGTCCAGGTCGTCGGGCCCATTTGGGTCGTCCGGCCCGTTCGCGTCGTCTAGCCTGTTCGTGTTGTCGGGCCTGTCCGGGTTGTCGGGCCCATCCGGGTCATCCGGGCCTTAATGACACAAGTTTTAAAAAATTCAACTTAAATTTCTTTTATAAAAAAGGGATTATGGATTTTGAACTTGATCCAAATATTTGGATTGGATTTAAATCTTGATCCAAATATTTGGATCTGAATTTTAAAAAAATCCAAACTACTTTTGCTAAAAAAATAGATTGGGTCAAAAATCTAATCCAATTATTTGGATCTAAAATGGATGTGGATTGGATCATTAAAAATCCAATCCATGCCCACCCCTACTTTTATAAGAATGATAAGTAGTCGAAAGTCGAAAGGTGCGAAACATATAGATTTTAAGTACTTATCTATTAAATAAGAAGTGCAAAAACATAAAGTGTTAAATTGAGCATATTGGTACAAATTTAATAATAGCGGATTCATTAACTAAAGGTTTGTCATCCAAAACATTTGTTGGTCGTCTTGAAAGGATGAGTTTCTTAATAAGTCCTTGTTATAAATGTAATCTGGTATATATACATATACATAATAATGCTCTCTTTGTTTAACATTTGGAATTCAATTAGAGTTACATTTTTGTTCATTTATTTGTCATTTACAATAATATTGTTTTGTTTATATGGAATGTCAGAATGTATCTTTGAAAAAAAAATAAAGATACATATTATGGTTTAATTAAAGTAAAATTGAGTTAGATGATTTGTGATACATGAAAGGAACTATGTTGTTGAACAACTTGCAACCACCATGATCCATGTAACGTCCCATTTAATTTATAAACACAATTAAAGGAAACGTCACACATAAGATAGTAAAATCACGCAGTCCTGGGGTTCCCAACATCACCCCTACAAAACTAGGCACACCACGATGCCAACAAAAGTAGGATAACAGTTTAACTAAGAGTTTACAATCCAAAGACAACGAATACAGGGGCCATAGCCCTAAAGAAGACATCAAGAAGAGAAGTGTAAGATTCAGTCCAGACGGCTAAGCGGTGGAATCGCCATT
>Ga0214543_1009513_pt1 | contig 15034 bp, 6 predicted proteins | sample CNSS2metaG_FD_160094 | JGI IMG/M metagenome (GOLD analysis project Ga0214543, IMG submission 160094) | Root nodule microbial communities from cowpea collected in UCLA plant growth center, Los Angeles, California, USA - CNSS2 | ecosystem: Host-associated > Plants > Roots > Nodule | place: USA...
CCCCTAAACTCTTCTATATAAGGGGTGCTCCTAGACATGTAAAAGGGTTGAACATTTTGAAGTAAAAACACTCTTGTGTCTCAACCATTTGTGAGAGTTTCCTCCTTAGGGAGTGAATACTTTTAAGGCTTATCTTGCATAGCAAGTGGCGGCACACATCCACTCATCTTCAAGGTTGCCATGGCTTCTAGCCTAGCCTTGTAGTGGCGTGCTTCTCACATATTTACCATTTCATTTCTTTCCATTTTATGTTTTCTTCTTCCTTTAATTGTTCTTGGTTTTCTATGGTTTATGTTCTTTCCATTTCCTTTTTGTTTGAATCAATCCATCATCTTCTTCTCTTGAGCTTTGTAAAAGGAACCTTCACATCTAGATAGCATGCTATCTTAATGTCCAGTAGGGATTTCACTTAGCTTTCTTAATCAACTCACACTATATTCAGTAATCTTAAAAAGGAACAAGATAATCCTTCATCACTTTTGGCCTATAAAATAATTGTTTTATTTCTAGCAACTTTCAGTGTTACTAAATTTCGACCATGGCGACACCATGTTAGCATTTTAGGGTTTGGACCATTTTGGAGACACCTTACTCTATAAATAGAAGTGTATGTATTTCTCACTTTGAGAATGTTAATGTTATACTATCAAATTCAAATTTGAGCCATACTTCTTCTCGTAGTCACTTGTTAGAGCATCCCAAGAGGTCCCTCTAGCACCCTTTTTTGTAGAGTTGGCCTAACCTCTCTTAGATCACCACAAACAACCTTCATCCCACCATTAAATCACCACAATTGAGAGCCATTTTCTCTCAACACCAAGCTTCCACGCATCCACCATCCACCATAGTCACCATTTTAAGCTTTGGCCCAACCTAGCTTGAGGAGGAGGCTATCATTTGGTATCAAGAGCTTTAGTTCTACAAGAGCTAAGTTTCTTGGTCCTTACCTATGTTATGGTTATTCTTTGTGTTCATGTGTTTTTCAATATTATATCACGAGTTGTTATAATTGGAAGTAAGCATTATGGAATCAAGAAAATGTTGTTGTACTAGAACATTAAGTATGTTATTGTGATAATGCTTAATAAATGTGTTTTATTAATGTTAACAAATAATGTTTTTCAGAAAATCTATACTTTCAATCTTTTATTGTTTGTTTTATTTTTATTAGCTATACTAATATTGTTATTGACTTTTAATTTTATTCATCTTTCAATTGTGAATATTAATTTTAAATATTTTTTGGGAGTTATTTTTTCTTTAATTATTTTTTTTTACTTGTAGTTAGTTTTTACTTTAATATTATTGGTATTGACATTCACAATTATCATGTGTTTCGTAGGGGTTGGTATGGAAATTGGGATTGTCCAAAGTTGTCTCTTACTTTTCTTTTGTTTAAATATGATTTTTCAACTGATGTTTTTGATGCTATGGAAAGTTTTGCATGTTTGTTAGACAATTTCCCCAAATTGGTGACATGAAATTTTTTGTCTTTGTTATATACTAATTGGCCTTTTCTTCACGTTATTTTGTTCTGGATGGTTATCGTGTTAAGCTTCTCTATAAGTATTCGTACTCCATATTTTGTTTTTTAAACTATGGAATTTTTATTGCTTTCCAAAGGACTGAATGGTTGTTCAGTGACATTTATTTATTTCACATACATGCATAGCCTTATTTCATGCATACTTCTTTGTTTTCATTATCAAATACACAGAAGCATGTTACATTTCAAACATAAAATAGCGTCCCATGTCGGTGTAGAGCATTGGAAAAGATACTACCAAGTACAATAGTAGTATATGCAAATAATATAGATATATGATTTGCCACATTTTTCTCCCTTAAAAGAAAACTTGGTCAACACCCTCTTTTAAATGATAAAATTTGAAACAATACAAATAATCATAGTAATCAGTATGGTGCGTCTTTTTAGTTGTCATTGTCAGGCTGAGCTAACCTTCCTACAACACATAATGGAATTGCATAATGCTATGGATTGTGTATGATGAAATCAAGCTTTAGAATTCAATTTGATATATAACTAAGAAAATACACTATTGGCTCAATTACTAATTTTACTTCTTTGACACCTATGCAAAGTCAAGTCCTTTTGGTAATTTTAACGTTTTGTAGCAAATAGACTATTTTAACCTCATTTTATACTCCTTACTACTTTTTCCGTGCCAGTTTTTATATACCTTTGTTGTGGCACTTTGTTTGATAGACAACAAGATTGATTGATGGACAATGCGACCTTCTTCTTTTTCCTCTTTATACTCAACTTTTTATATCTTCATCTTCAACTTCAACTTCTTTCTTACTTTCTCGATGGTTGCATTGCTTAGATAGTGCAAATGACTTCTAAGAGGGATTCCACCTTCAATTTTAGATTTTCTTACAATTTCTCATCCTATTTTTTTATTATCACCGCTACTTTTTAGTTCTTATCATTGTGTTCAGATTTGGAGCTGCTTGCGTAGGGTCTAGAGTGTGGTGGCTGGCATGGAAGTTGTAGTAGTGAATTTTGATTTTAGTCTTCTGTAAGTGCAAAGTTTCAATTTTTTCTTTACTTTTTGTGGTTATTATGTGGCAAAAATTGTTTTCACGAATCTTTGGGGAAACGGTGTTATGGGTTACTTAGATGGGGAGATTGAATGTCATTGAGGGAATGAAGAGGTGATAACCATTTCTAGTCCTATCTCTTTACTAATAATGGATAAAGCTAAAAGGGTGAGGTTTTTCTCTGTTTGTTGCTTGATCTATCATCATATTTTAAATATTAGATCGTGGGTATTTCTTGATTTGGGTGTTGTACTAGGTTGACAAACCTGCTAAGTATACTTGCCTAATATTTTATTATAATGTTGTTTCATTATATTCACGAGTCTTTGAGGTGATGGTGTACTGGGTACTTGGTTTGGGAGATTGATTGTCATAGAAAAAATGGAGAGGTGATAACCCTTTCTAACCTTTTTCTCTTTACTAATAATGGGTACAACTAACAAGGTGAGGTTTTTCTTTCTATTTCTGAAATGATAGTTCATGATTGTTGCTCGATGTATTGTTATATTTTAGGTATTAGATCGTGGGTATTTCTTGATTTGGGTGTTGTAGTGGGTTGATAAACCTATTGAGTTTTGGTTGCTAATATTTTATTTTAATATTTTAATTGATTATGCACAAACTTATTGAACTCAACATTGTTGTTCTGAACTTTATTTAGGTGGATATGTTCTCATGTATCCTCCTAACTTGTTTGCTCCCTAAGCCCAAACTTTCTACCATAGAGGTTAATCTTTGTTTCTGTAATACCTTTTCATTCTTTTAGTCATATTAATTTCAAGGTGTGGGATTTAATTTTTTACATTGAATTTTTTTTTTCACAATGATAGGAGCTTCTCCCTATTGTGCTTTTTGTTAAATTTGAGATTGAAAAGGAAATGTGACTAGCATATATTGCGTGGTAACATATTAAAAGTGTTTAATTTTTAGCTTATAAAAGAAAAGTTTTATGACTCCACAACAAATTAGAACATACCATTCAAGTTTTGAATGTTTAATTTTGAGAAAAATCATATGCAAGTGTAGGTTTCATATATGTTTTCCATTCCACCAATTTGAATTAAAATCTATGTTTTTATTATTATATCACAAGTTGTTATTATTGGAAGCAAGCATTATATGGAATCAAGAAAATGTTGTTGTGCTGGAACATTATCTATTTTACTATGATAATGCTTAATACAGGTATTTTGTTAATGTTACACTAGTGTTCTACTTGTGTTAGAAAAGTCAAAGCACAATATGATAATTGGCTAAGTGCTTTCATTTTCTACTCTATAATTGATTACTTGAATCTATATGTTAATTTGATTATTTGAATTAGAGTTTTAGTTATATGAGCTACAACATTCCTTGACAAAATAATATGAATGTCGAAGAAAGAGAAGATCTCAAATCAAGCTCGTGCTCATTCAAGAAAGGAAAGACTATATCCTGAGAGCATCAACAAATTTAGAATTAAAGTCTTGAAAAAGTACATTGAAAAAAAATCAAATTGAAGAATTGATCAAGTCATTCATTAACAAGAGAAATCAAGAAGATCATGATGGTAAGAGATAATGTATTCAATGTAGTGACCTCGAGGTACTCCTAGATGCATCTACTTTATGTTGGTAAGAGACAAGATTGGTTGCTTCACAATCAACCCACCATCTTGGTTAGGTCGTCTCTCACTAAAAGAAAAATAGATATTATTGACACCCAAAATTCGTTAGTAATACCTAAAAGTTGCCAGTATAATAAAATTATCAAGTCCTACTAACGGTTAAATATTTGTCAATACAATGCTCGTCAATAAAGTTTACTAATAGATAAAAAACATCGTTGGTAATTACGGACGACCATAAATCTGTCCGTAATAATATATTGGTAATTATCAAAGAAAAAAAATCTTTGAATAAGTATTCATTGGGAATTACCAACAAATCCTACTGTTCCTTTTTTTTCCTCTACTATCACCACCACCTCTACGGAAAAATCCGTCGGTAATCAAAATTCAAGATTACTAACTAATTTTATCGATGAATTTTAAAAATTTTAGTCATTGATGGATTTACTAACAGATTTTACTCTGAAATTGCCAAAGCCTTAAAGAGAAAAATTTAGTGTTATTTTTCTGATAGATATTACCGACAGAAACATTTAAAGGTGATAATAATTATAAATTACTAATAGATTTTACTTACGAAATTTATTGATGGATATTTTTGTTGGAAATTTAAGTTCTTTTTTATTAATTTTTTTTACCGACAAATCTATTTTTTTTTTTGGTGAATTTTGTTTTATTGACATATTTATTTCTATTGGTAAATTTTTGTTCGTAATAAAGAATATTTTGTAGTATTTAGAGACGCCTTGATGCCATAACACGTTGTTCATGGTTCTGTAAGAAGCACTCTACATGTCCTCTCCTAGCTTTTTAGAATACACCGAAGATTGATGAAGAGAAAATAAGGTAGGTTGAATGGAATACATGCTTGAAGGTGATAAATCACATAGCGCCAAACTTCATCATGTGATCTTTTGAACTATGGTTGGCCAACATGATTTTGTTGCACAATTGTTGTCAAATTTTGCCTTTGACACAATTTCATCTACTTCACCTTGCTATCCATAAGATGCTATATGAATATTTCTTCAGAAATAATGGAAAGCATCTAGCCACAAAACATATGATTAAGAGGATATAAAACGAAGCTCAAAAGAAGGAAACTTTCCCAATTTGAAGAGTACAACACTAGAATTTTCTTCTTCTTCTTTTTCTTAGTCTTGTACAACTTGTAAAAGTATTTCCTTTTTGTACTCATTTTAGGATTTTGTAGAGATATAAGTAGATACTTCCTTTTAACTATACCTTATATTGGCTTGAAAGTTAGTCAAAAAAGTTTTAAGAAAACTCAATATTAATGTAAAATAGCAAGACCCTTATTTGGCTATGTTGGGCATTCATTTAAGTAACATATATAAGAAAAAAGACTTATATTTTATTGGAGTTGATAAAGATATCATATATCTTCTGGTTTTAATTTTATTGATAGAGATATCATTTATTTTATTCTCTTTTATTATTATTATATATTTTGTTTTATAATGATACATATTAGGTTTTATTTTTCCCATTATATCATGGGATACTGTACTCTATATATTGAACAAGTTTCTAATAAATCTATGAAAACTCTCATTCTCATACTTTGAATAAAGTATTTTTCTTCTAACTTTCTCTCACTTGTGTTTTATCATACACTAACATGGTATTAGAGAAAAACACGTTCTGCCATTACCTTTTCTTCACTGTTTTACTCCTGGTGAGTTTTGCTTCTCCTCACCCCTTATTTCTTCATCTTTGACAAAATATAATGGTTCTCGACTTTCTCAAGTGTCTCGACTTTCTTAAGGTTCTTGATTTTCTCAAGGATCTTGACTTTCTCAAAGATCTCGACTTTCTCAAGGATCTCAACTTTCTCATGGTTATCGACTTTCTCAAGGTTCTCAAGCTTCTCAAATTTCTCAAGATTCTCAAGCTTCTCAAGATCTCAAGATTCTTTTCATATCACTGCTTTCCAAAAGTGCTACTTCCAAGTTAGGTCATCATAATCTTCATGCCCACCTTGAGAGATTAATAAAGATATCATATATCTTATAATTTTAATTCTATTGATAAAGATATCATTTATTTTATTTTCTTTTATTATTATCAGATATTTTGTTTTCTGATGATAAATATTAGGTTTTATTTTTCCTCTTATATGGAATATTGTATTTTATATATTGGACAAGTTTCTAATAAATCGGTATAAAAACTCTCATTCTCGTACTTTCAATAAAATATTTTTTTTCTAACTTTCTCTCTATTGTATTTTATCAAATATCAAAAGGAGTAAAAACTAAATAGATAAATGAAATTAATCTTCAAATCACGAAGATATTATCACGAGGTTAAATCTCTTAAATCTAAAACTGACCTACATTTAATATTTTCTTATATTAAATATTGAATATTTTTTCGTTAAGGGTAGGGATAGATGGTCAAGCGTTACATTGATATTTTTACTCTCTTTTTTCTATATTAAAAACACTCCTTTTCCCATTCCAACGGGTCTTTTTTTAAAGTAGAGAATTTAATTGGAATTTATTAATGGTATAAAAAGGTTTTTATAATCCTATTAAATTATCAGGATGTATATAACTAAAACTTGAACTTTATTGTTAATTATTTTAAAACTAAATTAAATCACTTTCTAATTAATTATTGTGATAAAAATCTTTATATTGAAATATAAAAAACACATAAACCTAACCCGTGTATGAATGTATAAAAGTACAGAAAACACCCTTAGTCACACTATTGTTCTTTATATATATAATTGGAATAAACAAGTACACACAATAACAAGCATAAACCATACATTACATGAAGTACACATAGATTCACCAGACATAAAGAAACACTAAGAGCTTCACCTTAATTGGAAAGCTGTCTTTATTAAATACAACATGAAAAGTAGTGGTTCCACTAATTTCGGTGACGAATATATAAAATTTCAACCTAAGCAAATGCAAAGATTTCCCTCGGAGCCTGTTGTGCAGGAAGCACTCATAAACTTAGCGTGGAGAATTTTCTTGCATTGAGCAATGCACTCAGGAAGTGTGCATGGATTGAGTGGAACGGCAAATGCACACTCCACAGCTTTTGGCTCCAAAACCAACATGATCAGCACTGCGATCACAACGATCATACCCAACTTGAAAAAATTTGTGCTTGTTGCCATGGAAAATGATTTGCTTTCCTTTCAGAATTTTGGAAAAGTTTCTCCCTAAAACTGATTTTGGTGACTTGAGATATGCATGCTGCAATTGGTTCACCCATATTTATAGACCTGAAAATGAACTAGGCTATTAGTTGTGTTTAAGGATTCCCACATACTGCATCAACTTCTAGAAGAAGAAAAAATTAAAAAGAAGAAAAGATTGTTTTAGTTGTTGCATGTTTTTGTTTTAAAAGATATTGCGCTCATTGGATGCATCTTTTCTATTTTTTTAATAAAGATATGTTTAAGGTACTTTTGTTATATCATACAAAGTTGCTCCCAAATATTGCTTTATTGACAATTATTCCTGACCCATACGAAAACTATCACTAAATCTAACGCAATAAATAGAATTGGATTTGTATTCCTTTTAATAGGTTAATAATCTTTAACGGTGATAATATTTTTTTCTCAATTTAGTTTTTCCTAATGTAGTTTTATATTTTTTTAAAAGACTTAATGTGTTAAATAAAATATGATTTCATTTTACCTCGATTATTTACAACTTATTACATCGGTTATAAATATGATGAAGACGTAACCGAGGTAGAATTTTGAACAAATATAAGATCAGTTAACGTAGAACCGATGTAATGTTTGTGAGTGATATAAAAATGAATTTTTTTTTTTGAAGGTTTTATTATATGAATATATTTTCTCAAAAGGGAATTGTTATTTTAACAAAATGTTTTTTAACAAACTTTTGATAAATTACCAATTTAAGTAAAAAAGTATTGTTTTATTATTTTATTTTGGTTAAAAAATAAAATGATAATCCATTTTAATTTCATTTATAACAACTTTGTCAACTTTTTAAAAAAAAAAATTGTCAAAAAAAATATAATTTTCCTTTGTCAAATATAGACATCAACAAAATTTCAAATCTCTAACTCCACAAGAAATCATCTTACATAACCACATCTTAAAACAAAAGAGAATCATTAGGGAAATTTTTATTAATTCAATGTAAACTGGCGTGAGGATGAATTAAGGCAAAATGAACAGCAATGCTAAGACACTAGAAAAAATGGAAAGAGAAAAAAAAAATTGCAAGAGGGATTTTGTGTAAAAAGCATTTTCCTGGAGTGTGTGATACTTAGAAAGCATGAATGCAGAAGGCACCAATCTCCTCCAAGAGCAAACGACATCCGAGTTGGTGGTCCTAAAGAGCAGTAGGTAGTGGTCACGGCGGATAATGGTCTCCTCCAAAAGCATGCCGCAGTACAAACGGTGGTCATGGAGGGCAGGGATCCAAAATATGCTATAAGCTCTTGTTCTTCTTTTTCTGCACTCCCCTTCTTCTCTATTTTTGTTCTCTCATTTTCTCAAGTTTTAAATGTTTTACCAAAATTAGTGATGTTGGAGCCTCATTCTCCTCCTCTACTTCTTTCCTGTACTTCTTTCATCTTTGGCAAGAAAAAGTCTTTCATAGCCTTCACTTTTTTTTTTTGTTTGGGCAAAAGTTTTGATCATCAGATTTAAGAAACCTTTTGGCCCTAAAGATGGGTATTTGCTACATGAAGTCCTCCATGAAGAAAGTAGGAAACAAGAAGGAGAAAATGGGTATGTGTTGTGCAAAGTTGTTGTTACTATAAAAAATTGTTTTTGAGGAAAATATATCTAAATCCTAAATATTTTAATTTTATATACAATTTTGTTTCTGCATTCTTTTTATCTTTTACTTTTTATTTTGAGGAAGGGAAAGTCTCTCGATAGAAGTCCTACTTTGCGACCTCATCACACTTCAAAGTGCAGATGAAAGGGAAGCATGAATGGAGCAATAGAAGAGTGCAAAAGAAGATGAAGAACTTAGCAAACATCAGAATCCTCTAACTATGTTAGCATTGATATAATTCGAGGAACCACTACATCCGTTCATTTTAAAAAAGAAATATAAAGACCACATTGAGTTTAGCTTTTGTTGTCTGTTAACTTTAAGTGAAAATTAGAATTAGTCCTTTACTAGAAATTTTGTCCAATTTAATCTCCCAACTTTAGAAATGTAACATCCCATTTAAATAATAACTTTAATTTAAATGAAATGTCACACCGATAGAAATTTAGAGACAAGTCCTGGAGTATAAACGTTACTCCTTACAATATCCAAAAATGCTAGGAGAAACTAAGGCACACCATGATGCCAGATACAACCAAGAATCCAAGGACTTAACGAAAATTAATAGAATACTAAAGAGCAAAGCGTACATGGGCCATAATCCTAAAGAAAATTCCAAAAGCAGAAGTCAATCCAAAGGCTAAGCAGCGGAACCATCACCTCCCTATTGACCACGGGTGTTCCTCGCATCTGTTTACATCAACAAGTTGATGATCATCACAAAAGAGAGTACCACACAACAGAACACACAACAATAACAGAAGGGTAAGCTAGAGCCAAAAGTGGTTTTATCATGCAATTAGATATACTTTCTCAGTCAATTATGCATACATCACACAAGCATGTTATGACCTTCCAAAACAATACACTAAGACTCGACTCGACTCATCCGGATACATATAAGCTGGTCGGATTCAGCGGATGCTTGCACTTGTGGTGGATACCTCTGCTCACCCCCGAGCTATGTGTTACAAGTGTTATAATGAATCAATTCCCTCACACACAAGGTTAGCCCTTAATGAGTTTCAGGCCTCCTGCTACTCTCACCACAAGAGTCAGTCTGCTCTAAGTGAGACTAATTGACTTCTTAGAGGATGCAATCCTTATCTTGAATCCTTACCAAGTTATATAGATGGGGCACCACCATGGACCGGTCAAAGTCAAAATCTATGTGTTAAGGATCAGTTGTTAAAATATCAGTTCGATCCAACGGTTAATGTAGTAGAAATCTTCATTTTACGAGAAGTATGCAGTGTAGAAAAAGAGTAGCGCCACATAAATCAAACATACTTGCACACCATACATTTTTATTCGACCAAAAACCTCATTCAAGCGTCACAACCATACGACAGACCAAAAATCGGCAAAATAACTTTAAAAACATAAACCCTAGCTTCCCTTACCTGGAAAGAGCTACTAAGGGAGATTTTGGACACGAACAGAGGTGCACCACAGTTCCTAAGGAAGTTTAGTGAGCTGAAGATGAAAATAGTGGAGCAAGGACAGATTACTACGGTTATCCCTAGTGGAAAAACACAAGTTCAACTGGTAAATGAAGTGTATGGATAGGAACAACTTACGCAGAGTGAAACGTGCTTGAGCTTGCTTGACCAAGAGTTGGGACTAAACCCTAGCAAAGCTTCCCGTTGCGAAAAGGGGAGAGCTTGACGGCTGAGTTTTCTGTAAAGTGAGAGGAATGGATGGATTAGGGCAGACTTAGGGTCTATTTTCCCTTTGGACCAGCCCTTAGGCCCAAAAGTTTGGGACAACTTTTAAAATAAAAGGCAGAAAATAAGGCGGGCCTTACAAGAAATGTGTGAATTTAGTCTTTTTAACCAAATTTCGTTAAATTTACTTAATGTTTGAAATGCATTGCATGATAACATTTGAGTTGTTTACACATTTGACTCATTTCTGCTAAGGAACATGTTTGAAACGTCAATTAAACTTACTAAAATTTTGTTATAAAACAATTAAATTCACGCATTTATAAAGAAAAGGACTAAATTGGAATAAAATTTTAAAATGAGAATTTTTTTATCATTATTTTTAACTGAATGTTAAAAGACAAAAGTAATATTTAACCCAACAATAAATAACAAAAATATCAAATCATTGAATCATTACTACAAATATAGAAAAAAAAAGTATTATTAAACCTTTTGAATCAAATATGTATTTAGAATCTCAATTTTGTTATTATTATGGCCTACAAATAAAACCTTCAATCGTGAATGTATATAAAATACTAGTATTGTGTTTTTGTTTTCTTAAAATCATAATTTTATATGTGCATACATAGAAATCCATTCAATTTAAGAAATTCAAGACCGTGTACATAATTTATAATAAATACACACCAAAACACAAATATACAAATTATTTATGTGTTAATTAAAACGAACAACTAACTTGATCCAAATGCAAAGTCCAACTTAACAAAAAATACTTTGTGTAACCCTTTATTTATGGATTGGTGAGCCAACTCGACTCATTACCACGGGTTCAACCCGGGTGAGCCGGATTCTATATGAATTGGGTCAAAAATCAACCTATATTGAAATTTATAAAAAAATTTCAACTTAACCCAATCCGAACCCGTGATGGACCGGATTAACTCGCGGTTCTAATCCATTTTAACATATCTACGTATCATTGATAACCTATGTATAATGTTCTGTTCATTAGTTTAAGTTTTGCGGGGTATGTGTTGTGTGATAAAGAATACTGTAAGAAATACAAAATATTGATTTATTTTGAAAATTCAGTTATCTTTTGCTTATAACAGCAAGTTCTCGGCTTGGAAAAAGTTAACAATAAATAGCTTTAGTTTAATTCTCAAATATTTTATAGTAAAATTGACATAATATGAAGTAAAGTCATTCATTACATTGCCTTTAAAGAAAAAAACACCATTAAAAGATAAATAACTATAATACTCTAGTATTTTGTTTCAAAAAGGAGAAAAACATAAATATATATAAAATGAAAATGAAGATTGAAGATTATAAAAATATAAAAAAGTGTTTTTTGAAATGAGAAATAATATCGTTATTTTTAGTATAATATTTTATTTTAAGATAATAAAACTTAAATGTAACTGTTTTTACTATTAAGTCCCTCATAAAAAACATTATAAAACATATTTACATTTATCTTATATAAAAAAATTAAATATAAATTTATGACTTATAGACTTATCAAATGCACATTTATCTTATATAAAAACTAAATATAAATTCGTTCTATGACTTATAGACTTATCAGTTATGATGCACCGATACTTTAACGTGGGTTATGTATCTGTGTTCGACACGTATCGTATCTGATACTTTATGATACTTTAATACTTATCAATGAAGTATCTATTTTATAAAGTCGTAATACACTACAATAAAATCTTTGAATAGTGAACAATTTTAGTGACAAAAAATAATTAGTCACTATATATTGATAATTAAAATAATTCCAAAAAATTATAATTAGTCTCTAAATTGATTTTAGCTACCAATTTCAATTATGAATTGGTTTTTAAATTGGTCACTGATATTAGCTACCAGGTTTTAGATACCAAAATAATTGGTCTCTAATTAGAAATTTTGGATTCACACATTAACAATCATATATTTATTATATTTGTAAGAATTATTATACATTTTTCAATATTCATATATCGCGTATCTATCGCGTATCGTATCCTATTATTTTGAAAATAAATATATCGACGTACCGGATACGTATCGTATCCGATATATGTATCATATCTGTTCATCATAGCTTATCAGATGTTGGATTTCACCATACTTCACCTACTTCTTGTCCTTCCAAATAATAAATAATAATTTTACTTTTTAAAAAAGTTTAGTATATTTTATTATTTGGCACTTCTAAAATTTTTATACATTTATTTTGGTACTTCTATTGTATTTTTTGAAAATCCGTCAATGTTTGAAGAGCAGAGGAATATGGACATGGAAAGATGAAAGAGGAAAAACTGGGAGGATATAGAGAAAACTCAGATTTCATGTTAGAGAAAAATAATTAATTTATGTGTTTGATTTGTGGGATAATTAACAAAATACTTATATTATATATTTATTAATTAATTTGTAGTGAGTTGGATAGATTCACCAATTACAACTCGTTTTGATATATTTAAATAAGAAAAATTGTATATTTACTAATTAAATATAAAAAATTTATTTGTTTTAATGTGTTGGTTCAAGTGGAAAAGAGTGTAAAGCAATTTTTTTAACGAACAAAAGAATTCTTAGTAATTTTGGAGGATACGAAATTTAATTAATTTGAAAGCACCAATGTGATGTTGCATTGTTGAAGATACATAGAAGCTTCTACCATATTGGCTCAAGTGATAAGGCCATGGATCCAGTTCAGAGTGTTGTTGAATGATTACAACATCCATTTCCACCCACTTCAGAAGCAACTTTGTTCCAGAATTTTGATTTCTGAAATAACACCAATTGGATGACAAACTTTTAAGCTATGTTAATTGAAGTTATCATAAAATGATCTTATGTGTTCCACGTGTAGTGTTTCTATTTTCAGTTTCATGTACCAAACCCAGCAACCAATGTAGAAGCGCCTAGGTTTCAATACGGTGTCACTCTCTCATTGCATTTGCCTCATCTTCACACTTCAATAATTAGGGATGCGATTATATGCAACCACCACCTTATGCTACCTATATATTTATATATCAATGCAGTAACGTAAGTGAATATAACTAATACGCCACTATGTAAGAATACTATGTATAGTGTAGATAAATATGTATGTTGGTTTCTTTGTCAGGACCTATCAACACACAGCTTTTGTCACTTCGTGTATATTTTCAAAAATATATTTCAGAAAAAGATTAATTGAAAATATTATTTTTCTTGTGTGGTGTACCTCAGCCAATATCACTAGTGCATTATTGGTTATTTATGTGAGATATTCCGTGTGGGAGAAAGATCAAGTAATTAACTATTCTTTTGAAAAAGTTTTATCCATTCTCATACTTTATTTTATTTTTTAATATAATAATCAAAATGCGATTCTTTTAAATCATTAGATTAAAAAAGTAAAAATACGGTTAAAATTAATGCTTTTAGAGGGATTTAAAAAAAATGTTTTTCTATGTAGAAAAAAAAAGGAATTAATAAGTTACTACCACAGACAATATATATATATATAACTATACTTTGCCCATAAAAAAAGAACAGATTTTAATTAACTAATTCAATCAATATAAAATATAATGTATGAACAATTTATTAAATAAAACAATTTAACAAGAGGCTCAATAAGTTATAGTTTGTCAAAATGTGTGGAAACTTGTATTAACAAAATTAGTTTTTGAGTTGGCGAGTTGAAAAAAAAAAAAATTTGTGAGAGGATAAAAAATGTTTTTAGCATCCATAAGTCCCTTAGATATTTGAAATGGGATTATAGTTTTCTAAGTTTCAATGCAAATTTTATTAATATCTCTTTTTGACAAAGCATAAACTTGAGCATACCTAGATTTGTCACTAAGTTACATCCGATTGGATTTAGCTTGAGTTTTAATTGTGATTTCCTATAATTGGATTTATTGAGTATGAGATACAAAAACATGTTAAAAATAGCTTTTTAGTTGCATAAATGTTCGTTGGATATTTTGAGGTGTGTTAGTGCAGCTGCAGCTAAGTTGAGCTCATGGAGGTGTGGAAATAAATTGATTAAAGCTTCATGACACCTTAAAGATAAATCCAAGAATAAGAAATTATCAAAAGCACAAAAACTCAAGCCAAGCATTGCATGAAGACGACAAGAAAAACATGAAAAAGTGAAGAAGTTTGGCTAAACCAAGAAGAGAGGAACAAAAAAATTGGACCTTGCGGTTTTCTTTATCTTTATGATAGAAGATAATTTGGAAAAAATATATCTTTAGATATTTTATTTGATATTTTTAAATAATTATCTTATTTAATTATATCATAAAATATTGAAAGATAATAACTACCAAATCTTTTTAAATATGACAAGATCTTCTTGAATCTTT
>Ga0214543_1009514_pt1 | contig 15031 bp, 8 predicted proteins | sample CNSS2metaG_FD_160094 | JGI IMG/M metagenome (GOLD analysis project Ga0214543, IMG submission 160094) | Root nodule microbial communities from cowpea collected in UCLA plant growth center, Los Angeles, California, USA - CNSS2 | ecosystem: Host-associated > Plants > Roots > Nodule | place: USA...
CATAGCATATCGTAATGTTGACATGCTGCAATTCTATTAAAGTCCATAATTTTTCTTTTTACAGTGATGTTAATTTGATTGTTCTGAATTCACGTGATATCAGAGCGAGAAATGGATAATTGAAGAATGGATAACATAAAAATGCTCTGATACCATAAAAATGCTCTTATTGAGTAATTCACTTTCTTTATATAACAATTAGAGTTGATTAAAAATAAAGGTGTGTAGTATTTCAATTAAAGAAAGAAAAAGAAGAATATGAATATAATAATCATATCACCGGATTAAAATTTTCTATGTTTATGATTAAGTTAACACTAACATAATTTTAGCCTTTATGAACAATATCTTTGATTCTATTACAAATTTGAATAATTGATTTTATAACTAATAATTGTTATAAATTTTATTTTAGAGGTTATTTAATTGGAGAGAAAGAATATAAAAAATATTAATTTTTCATGTGATGATGTAATAAAATATATTTTTTATGTATTTAAAAAAAATTTAAATAAAACTCTAAACTTAATTTCACATGAAAATAATTTTTAATACATAAATTAAAGTTAAAATCACTTTTAAATTAAAAAAAAATACGATCAAATTTTTAGCATTAACCACTTAACATATCAAGTTTTTAATTATTTAATCTTGTTTTAATTATTATTCAAATATTTTATTTTAATTATGTATTTTATTACAATGTAAAAACATATATTTAATATTTATTTAATTGTATTCTTTTTTGTGTATTGTTTTAGTATTTTTTTAATTATTTATACTTTATAATATAGAAATATTTATTAACAATATTCAATCATTTATTTAAATTATTCATATTGTTGTAACAGAAAAACTTATACAAATACGTATTAATAGTGCAAATATTAAAAAATAATAATAAATTACATACACTTAAATAATAATAATAATAAAATATGTATGTTGAATATAATTATTATGTTTTCAAAATAATTAATTATATGTATATTTTCCTTACAAATACATTTTCAATCACGTCGAAAATTAAACTAAGATTTTGTCTTTTCGTATTTTTACATTTTTCAATATATTAATTTTCACACTTTCTTCTTTTAACCCGTGTAAGCAATATTTGAATGATCTAATAACACTCTTAAAAGACACTAAATTATTAACTGAGAGTATATGTAGTTTGACATTTCCCCGCATATTGTAATTACCAATTTCTTAAAACACAGATAAGGACAAGAATTAACTAAACAAATAAGCGAAAGCGAGTGTTGATTTGATCACACACAAAAAAGAAAAAGAAATATATAACTTTTAGTTGAACGATCAATTATTAAATTAAAAATCATCGAATAGTTATGCTAAAAAGATATATAGTAATTCTATGAACATAAATATGGTATATTTGATTATGATTTAGTAAAAGTTAATGAAAAAGTAAATGTAATATATAATTTAATATCTTTAACGTTTTTTGAAAGATAGAAAAAATAAATAGGCAGTAAAGAAGTTTAGTATCCGGTGGGCAAGCCGCGGAGAGAGGAGCCCGATCCGTTGGCCAAATTTTACTTTATTTTTTATTTTTTTAACTTTCAATAAAAAAATATTTATTTGGCAGTAATGGTAGAAGCTTGATGGAAGCTACTCTGTTGAACTTTCTCTTCCTCTGACTTCTCTGCCTATAAAACAAATCACCACTCTTTTCCTTTCTCTGTATTCATTCCTTCTTGCACTCATTCACATCTCACAATTCCTTCTTTCACCCCTTCAATACTCAACACCTTCTCTTCCTTTATTCTCTTATCTGTAAGTATTCACACACCCTTTTCTATCACTCTTCTTGCAATTGCCTCCTATGCTTTACTTGTTTCCTTAGCCTCTTGCTTTCATCTGGGTTTTCAAATCTGCAACAAAAAATCTCTCTTTTCCGAAAGTACCGGGAAAAAATTTGTTTTTTACTCGACCCTCTGCTTTGGAGTTCTTCATAGTTTCCAACAATGGTTTTTTTATTTGGGTGGCATCGTCGGAATGAACTTTCTCTGCAGAGGTTTATGTTCAAAGCTGAAACCTAGTATTCAGTTTTCCGCCCTTAGTCAAAAATAATGTAATCTGGAATCTTCTTCTTTTTGCCTTAAAGGTTACTGTCAATTTTCATCTGTTTAATTGATATTGATAAATTTCAACTCAGCAATTTTGGTTTTCACCTCGGTCGCATGGAGATTGAGTTAGGATTACAGCGTAGATTTAATCGCCATTATTGATAGTATAAGTTGTTTTCCTGCCTTTTTTTTTTATACTGGGAAACACTGAGATTTGTCATATTTTTCTGCTTGGAGGGTTTGTTGCTTCTTAATTAGAAGAACCTTTTCTATATAGAAACGCCTCCTTAATTTAACGCTTGGGGCGTTATTATGACTATTCATTGACTTTGCTACTGCTATTTACATTGAATAAGGCGAGTTCTTTGGAAAGCATACGTTTTGTACCTTTTCTTCTGAATGTACTTTTGGAAGGGGTAGTGGGTGCATTACATTGAATAAATAATTCTGATAGAGTTTTGTATTTGTAGCTTTCTTATTTAGATTAGATTTATGATTATTTCTATAAGCATGTAGGTGGGTAGTGAGTCTGAAACAATCCTCTTTTTGTTTTTGATGTTTTTTTCTTCTTGTTCTCGCAATTAATGTTAATTAGTGACTGCAATCCCTTAAGTAGTTTAGTGTTTACACGGAATATTAGTTCTTTTTTCTTTAAAAGGGACATCACAATTACGGGGTTATTTCTATCACTAATTGCTCATAAGAAAATTAAACATTTTTGTCTGGTAGCTCTCTCCATAGCTGACAAATTTGGTGATTGAACAAATTGAATCACATGATACTTGTGTTGAAACAACTGAAAAATTTGGTAGGTGAGCTGATGTTAACCTACTCGCTTTCCTACTCGCTTTCCTACCAAAACTTGGTGTTCTATCTTAATCACTTTGGGAAAATTTCCAGAGAGGTTCTAGAGAATTCAAGACGCCAAATCAAAATCTGAATTGATTGTTCACTGGCCTTGTACAAAGCTTTCAAGTAAAGAATGAATGACTTGTTCTGGATGCATTTTTGTTTTCATTTAAAACTCCTAATTTCTAGCAGTTTTTTCCATATTAATTTGTGTACCTATTTCTAGACCTTTTAGCATTGATGGATTGTGGATTACCTATTGGCAGACACTTACTGTTCTTGCACTTTTTTCTTCAGATTCAGGCGCACTGCACAGAACATTAGCACAAGACAAAGGAGACATGGCCTTAAACCAGTATTTTGAGGACGTTGTGCCCCAGTTGGATTCCTTTGAAGATAAATCATCTCTGAAGACATGGAAATGTGGTGGTGATGATGATATTGCAGATTCAGATAAAAAAGCCTCCAGTGGCTTTGAGTGCAACATCTGTCTGGACTGTGTGCAAGATCCAGTGGTTACTCTCTGTGGTCATCTCTATTGCTGGCCCTGCATTTACAAATGGCTTAACTTCCAAAGTGGCTCCTCCGAAAATGAAGAGAAGCAACAATGTCCAGTGTGCAAATCAGAAATCTCAGAGTCATCACTTGTTCCACTATATGGCCGTGACCAAAGCACACTACCTTCCAAAGGAAAAGGTCACCAAGTAGGGATTGTGATACCAAGAAGACCCCTTGGTCCTTCATGGCTGACCAACTCATCAAGATCACGGGATTCTGAAACTTTTTCCCGACATGTTTATCATCACCGCCATTATCCCAATCATCCTCAACAGTTCAACTCAATTCCTGGCAGTTACCCTTCACCAATGTTCAACGCTGGTGGTTCACTAGCCAATGCATTTGATCCAACATACGGAATCTTTGGAGAGATGATATATGCAAGGGTCTTTGGAAACCAGTTGACTAACATCTACACATACCCAAATTCATATGATCCTTCAGGGAACAGTAATCCAAGGGTCCGAAGGCACTTAATGCAAGTTGATAGGTCACTCAATAGAATCACATTTTTCCTCCTTTGTTGCCTAGTTTTGTGTCTTCTCTTATTCTGATTGCTATTCCATATTTTTTTTCTGCTACACATCCCTGTATAGAATACAAGCACTATGCGGATTCTGCTAGAAGCATCATATATTTTAGAGTTGTTTGATGTTTAGATGTTTGTAACAGGCCCGTTTTGGTACATAGCTTAATTGTGGACTTAATGAATAAATGTTTATCGTATTAGCATTTGTGTTCAATGTTTTCTATAGTGGTAGAAAAAGAACAAGGTTAAACTATTGTCATATTATAAGCCCCGAAATATGTGTGGTAAACAATTTGATGGGTAGATCATACGTTATTTTTATAATCCCTGAAATAGATGTTTGCGTAAGTTTGCATTTGTGCTCAATTTGGACTTTCAGTTTTTTGTAAGCTAAACTATCTTACATTTCCGGATTCTTTATGCATTCATTGTTCAGAGGTTCTGTGTATATAGCAGAAGATGTAAGTTATATAATTTGGCTTGCATGCTTTTCTAGGATTCCGTGTAGCGTGTAGGGTGGCTTTGCTTCTGAATGAAGGCAGGAATTGGATAATTTTCATTCAAATTTCTATGAAAAATGGAATAAAAGTAATACCTAAACTTGGTTTTGTAGTCATGGCTTTTTTTCAAAGGAGTTAATATTTTTTTTTTTTTTTGAAAAAGGAACTCTAGGTAATGTTTATGTTGGCTTTGGATAATCTATTTAATTATGTTTTATTTACAAATGAGAGATAAAAAGGGGTAAGGGAATTGGGGGATGGAAATCGATGAAGTAAAGTTGGGGGCAAGCAAACTCTTGTTTTCGGCCTTCAAAATGGGGTTATATTATATCAGTGTTAACATAAATCATGTTTTAGGTCCATTTAATTGTGATTTTAGGTTAGTTTTGTGTATTATATAATATATTTTTTGTAACTATTTTTATACAACAAATAATACACAATCTTGTTTTTCACATATTTCTTTATTTTTTACATGATATTAAGAGTTTCAAATGATTTGGGATTGGGAAGGAATTATTGTAATAATTTTTCTTTCCTAAACCTTAAGTCTCTTTTGCAAGTTTTACTATGTTTTACCAAATTTCGTTAGTTTTCTGCAGATTTCATTTCATCAGATCGTGATTTCGTTTTCTGTCTTAAGGTATTTTTTTTAGGTTTCGCACCATCTTCATTATGTCATTTGAAGGTATTTGCAATTATTTAATTTTGGATTTGTATTATGTTTTTTATGTTGCTTTCACTGTGTGATTTGCATTTCTATTTTGTTTTCGATTTGTTATGACAACTCGTAAATCTGATTATCTTCCGTCATGTTAGTGTGTAATTGGATGGTAGACATTATTCCTATTAGAGTTATATTATGAAAAACTTTCTTCGTGGAAAGTCCATGCGAGGTTATGTTTCAGTTTCAGGTGTTAAGACAAAATCAATTAAGACCATAGCCGATAATTATGCTACCACTTTAGAGATATGAGAAGTTGACAACTCTAAAATTATCACTAGGTTCAATAATTATGTCACACACTCGATGATACCCAATTGACAAAATATGATACTGCAAATGAGGTATGAGATCATTTATCTCAATTGTATACATAGTCTAATTTTGCCAAACAATATAAATTTGAGATAAATATTCGTGCATTGAAACAATATGACATGAACATTCAAGACTTTTATTTTTTATGACAACCCTATGATGGTGTCACAATGGTATCAATACCAGATAATAGAATTGAACCACTATTAACTGTTATAATTGACTTGGATGAGTTAGGTGATAACGAACAAAAGAAGGCAAATGATGTGAGATATGATTAGTGACACCTAAGTCAGTGATCCATTTGTAAAAAGATATATTTGGTGATGATGTACCTTAAGATTGCAAGATTATGTTGGCCTGTGGCTGGAAAGCAAGTCTAATTTCCTTCGTTAATAATTCATTAACAATATCATTAATAAAAGGTAGAGGGATGCAAAGCCAAACTGAATCACATTAACTTTCAAAATCACTTCGCAAGGCCATAAGAAATTGAACCAAACGTTGTGATTCCTTAAGAGTAATATACGATACAAAAGCACTCAATTTTGCAAGCTTAGTCAAGGCAAGTTGATCCTATAGGGTTGTCATGACAGAATAAAAGTCTTGAATACTTATGTCATCTTGCTTTAGTGCACGAATATCTGTCTCAAGTTGACACTATTTGACAAAATTAGACTGTGTATTTAATTAAGATAAGTGATCTCATACCTCCTTATGCTATCATATTTTGCCAATTTCGATGAGTGTATGATAGAATTATTGACCAAGTGATAATTTAGCGTCATCAACTTCCTATATCTCTACTACATCTCTACTATAGTAGCATAATCATTGACTTTGGTGTCAATCAGTTTTGCCTTAACACATGAAATATAATCCCACATTGATTTTTCATGAATAAATTTTTTCATAACATAACTCCAACAGGAATAATTTTTCCCATCTGATAAACAGAAGAGAATCATCCTTACAAGTCACCATAACAAAATACAAAAATAGAAATGCGAACCACACAGCGGAAGCAACGAACAAAATAGGATAGAAACCCAATATTAGAGGATTGCAAATACCTTAAAATGACATAAAAAACATGTTGCAAAACCTCCAAAAACGCCTTAAAGAAAATAAAATTGCGATCAAGTAGGAAAGATGAACTATTACAAGAATCTCTTCTCAATCATAAAAATTAACCTAAAGTTTAGGAAAGAAGAATTACTGCAAGAATTATTTCTTAATCATGGATTGTTCAAAGAAATATATAAGAAGATGATTGTATCGGATTATATTACAAGGGGTGTTATATATATACACAAAGTTAATCCTAAAAGTCACAAGTCACATATAAATGAACCTAGAACATGGACTTATGTTAACATTTAGCATAGACCCCTGTTTTAGGTTCATTTACAGGTAACTTTAGGATTAACTTTGTGTATTATATAATACAATATAATCCACTTCTTGTAACAATTTCTATACGATAAATAATACAGAGTCATCTTTTCGTATATTTCTTTTATTTTCAACCATCAGTACGCTATAATTAGCAAGTTTTCTTGATCCTCGGCAGCAATTTTGCAAACACCAGAATTGGTTTTGAGATATTTCCCACTTTTCTAGTGAGTGGAATTGATCCACATTTTCAGAAACAACATTTATTACTATAATTCAAAACAGTTTTACTGTTTTATCGAGACAAAATGTACTATACTAAACTCATTTCCAAAACACGTTTCTAATCAGTTTATAACATAAATAATTTCTATCAGATCCATTATTGATGCATTTCCTAAGCAAAGATGCATTTGTCAACAAAATTTAATCATTAAGAACAAACATGTATGGAAAATGCCAAAAGTTCTGAATCAGCATCAGAAATATCTCTTGAGTGAAGCTAAAAACAGAATGTTCCCAACCCCAGACGCAAAGCCATTGCCTTCTCAGTTTTGATCCTGAAACAGAAGATTATCAGAAAAGATTGTTCTTTTCTACTAGTTTTGTTGAATGAAAGTGACTCAGAGGGCTAATCTCTTAAAGTGGTTGATGAATAACTTGTAAGCATCAAAAAGACTGATTCCAATTTCAGATCAGAGTGCAGACAGATTTTTCACGCAAACTGGTTCTATAATAGGTTACCCTTTTAGAAGGGTATGTAATTGCAGCATCATTTTCAAACTTTTGTTTACACTGAAGATTATTGATGGTGATTAATTACTTACCAATCACCATCTGGGGAGCTACATGGAGAAGGTGTTTGCATTTGATGAGAGGTTTGATAGATCAATCCAACTAAATTGCTTTCATTTTCTATTTCAAAATTACAATGTTTTTTGTTTTTTATTTATTTGGGTTGCTTTATCACACAGAGTCTACCTTGTCACTTCTAAGGTCTTATAAGCAAGTGATTAAGAGTTTGATGTTTAATATCCAATTTGTTTGAACGTAGACAATGGGAAATATTTTTGCAATAATATGCATGTGAAGAAATTGAACTTTCTTATTACTTCAGACAACTTTATTAATATAATAATAAGGAATGACAAATAAAATAAGTACCTGTGGGCATTTATATATAAAATTTGTAAAAAGTATTCCATAGATGTCTTCCATAAATGCTCATAAATATTAGTTATGAGGTACAGTATTATGAATGATATCTATTAGTCTTTAATAATTGTTAATCGATTTTATTTAAATTGAAAAATCAAGTAAATAAAATAAATTCATTGATAAGAGAACCATGAATTATTAAAGAACTCTTTAAAATTTAATTTTATATATTATATGAATGTACAATTGTATGTAAATAAAAGAAAAGATAAATAGAATATGTAGATTCACATCTTTTCAGTTTTTTCACAAACTAGCGTTTAAATACCACGTCATCCCGTTTCAACTTAAATTGATTTATGATAAAGTTATACGCGAGGAATAAGTAAAGAAAACATATTTATCTTTAAATAATTGAAACAGTTTTAATTGAATTAAAAGTCTTATTTTCACAATTCTCAACCTATATTTATTCACTCTTCTCTCCTATTATTTATTCAATAATTTTTTATTCTTAACAAAAAATGCAGTTAATTGATTGTCATTTAATATAGTAAAATCTAATAAAAAGTCTCCCATATATTAATTACTTGGTCGGTTTGGTATGCATAACTTCAATTTTGTCTTTAAAGAAACTTGGTACCACAGACAATATTTAAAAATTTAAAACGATTTATTTTTCCATTTTTTTGTACAGACCACGTGTCTTTTATATGAAGTAAAACTGTTTAAATATTTATTGCAAATATATAGTGAAAGAGACATCAAACTACTTATTAAATTCAAACAATTTTATATGAATTGAGGACACACTTTGTTCTTATTTTAAAGTAAAGCGTATCCTAATCAAATCATATATATCCTTTGCACTTCCAATATATATTTTCTTTATTCTCAAATAAATAGAAGATTAAATAATAAAAATAATTGTAACTGAGTAACTATATGTAAATATGAGATCATATTTCATTTGATAGAAATGTTATTACATAGATTTAAGAAGAATTGTCATTAATATAATAAAAATTAAATAATAATTCCATTTATTATTATTCATATTATATTATAAATCATGAATAAAAAAATTGTTAGTGACATAGGATAACAATTGAATTATAATAATTGGTTTATTTAAAGATCATTCGCAAGATTATTAATTAATTTTGGTTGATAATTAATATGTGAATATTTTTAAGATATTTATAGGTGTTTAAATTCTCAAGTTTAAAATTTGAACAATTGATCACTTTTTTTAAGGATGAACAATTTTTGTCATTTTATAAGATTTTATGAACTTGAGTATATAGACCGAATAATTTTAATCACAACTTTGTGTAAATTGTTTAGTGTTTGTTTCTAAATGATGAAGCATGATGTTTAATGTTTATTGATAAATATTAGAACAGGATATTTAATGCTTGTTTTATAAAGATTAAAACATAATTTTCTGTGGCTTTTTTATAAATATTGAAACACATTGTTTAATGTTTATTTATAAAGAATGAAACACAATATTTAATGCTTGGTTATAAGGATTGAAACATAATGTTTAATGCTTGTTTGTAAAGATTGAAACATAATGTTTAATGCTTGTTTGTAAAGATCGAAACATAGTGATTAATACTTAATAAGAGATTTATTAGACTCTTTTAATAGAGATTATTGCACAATAGTTAATGCACAAATTAAAGGCTAATGTAGAGGTTGAGATACAAAGACTAGTGCTTAATACACAATCCAAACCTTGTATTGCCTAACTGATTAGAAAGTGCACCATTTTTAGTGCTTAACCAATAAGTGATTGATGTAAATTGGCTATTGCTAAAAGGATTAAGTGGCACAAACTCTTTATTGCTAAACTATGAAAAAAATCAATACAAATTGTTTATTTCATGTTGATTGGAGTACTATCTTTAATTCTAAACAAAGAAGAGTACAAAAGACAAATTTGAGCACATTGTTTTGTGATAGCCACAAGCTTTTAGACTCCTTATATAGTTTAAGTGTACAACTCTTAGTATGAAGATTCATTCAAGTTTTTTTCTTCTAATGTAGCAATCTTCATCCTTTTTTTGGATGTTTATGATATAGAGCGATACTCAAGACATGATGTCTTAAAAATTCTTAAATTGTAAAGTCGAACTAGACTTGTTCAAGATATGAAGTCGAAGGAAACACACTTTTATACTTCAATGAGAAAATTCTCAAGGCATATGGTCAAAGTGTAAGTCAAAATGAAGATGGTAATCCTCCTATGCAGCTACAATCTAAATAGGTTAAATGGTAATGAGTATGACAGCAAAGAAATCATGAGCTAATTTCATCACTGAAACATGATGATGATGATGATGATGGTAGTAGCAACCGAACCTCTAAAAACAGAGGAAAGAAATCAAGGATATCTTTACAAAACACAGATAATGAAGGTCTGCTTACCATTTAGATTCAACAATCAGTTTTCCCCATCAAGAACTTGAGTGCTTTCACTTGTATACTTTTGATAATCTCCTTTAATAAGATCAAGGGGTTCTGTATCTGGGTTTACATTATGAACATAACTTACCAATCCATCATAGGAAGTGACTGAGATATGCTTTTTCTCTATGCATGACTTAAGAATCTCAAGGGCCAAATCCAAGTCTCCTTTTTCTTTCAGGTATTTAACACAAGCAACTAGAGTGACATGATCTGGTTTCCTTCCTGCTAAATTTGCCGAGACAGCTTTCTTCATTGCCTGAACTGCTTTCTCCATATCATTATCTGCACGATAGCCACACGCCAGTCGGTCCCACGATCTTCCATCTAATGGCTTCCCACCATCCAAAAGCCTTTTGATATAGGCCTCAGCCTTATCAAACTGACCCCATTTACAATAAGCACTGATCATTAAATTTGGAATTCTGGAATCAAAATTTGCATATTGAGATTCCCATTCTTCCAAAATCTTCTCTGCCCCCTCAATGTCATCCAACTTTACTAAAGAGCTCAACATACATATGTAACTTGAGTTGTTGCAGGAATTTTTAAGACTTTTGCAAACATTCCAAAGCCTATAAACCTCATCCTTGTTCCCAATAACAGCATAAATAGTTTGAATAGATTCATAAGCAAGTCTCCTATTCTTGCCTTTGGCTAAATGCTCTGATTTCTTTAACATGGCCGTGACCTTCTCAATATTATGTACTTTCCTATAAGCATTTGCTGCATTACAGTATGTATACCAGTCCACAGTTGCAAAGGGATCAGCTTCCATTTGCATAAGTAACTTCTCCATCCCCTCTATGTCTGTGGCGGCCACATATGCATTTAACTGAAACATATATGTTCGAGCATTACAGAGATCTTTCTCTTTCATTTCTCGCACCAACCTATCCAATTTTTCATACTTACCCATTTGACCATATAGTTTCAGCATCAGATTATAACACTCAGTTATATCCAGAGGAGGAAACTTCTTAATTTTCTTCATGACAGCCTCTGCTTCCTCCAGAGATTTATGCTCCACATAGCATCTTAAAAGTGCAGCATATATCTTAAACCCAATTTTAGCATCAGGGATACTTCTAAAATATCTATCAGCTTGTTCAAGACCATGGACTTTTGAAATTAGGTCGATCTGTATTGCAATGCCTCCTGGAGACAAGTCATAGTTCCTTTCATTACACATCCATTCCATCACCTACCAAAAAACATATTTCAGTCACTCTAATTAAAAAACTATGTAACTAGAACCATGTTTCCTTGATTTTAAAGGGGTCAAATACGATACAGCACAATATATTGAAGAAGAAATAAGCACACGAGTATCCACGCAACTAGGAATAGAATTCAACAGAACTTGGAATAGAATTCTACCTCTCAATTAGCTTCTCTATATCACCAAAAACCAGAAAGACTTAGGTTATGTCTGTGTATCTAATAGTAAGTGAATATGGAATAGAATAAAATCACCATTTCATTGTTTGGAGAAATAAAACTAGATTAAACTAATCATTTGGTCTTTGTAGTTGTTCTCATTTAGGTTTCAGTTCCTATACCCAAAAATGTAAACTTTGTAGCGATTTATCACTAGCAAAACTTAACCTTGTATGCAAGACTAGGATAGGAACTTAAACTTAATAGGACTAAAACAAAAATGACCACAAGTATACGAATCAAGTGAACAATTTAAATACAAGAAGTAAATAATAATTTCATTAAGGGAGTAAAAGTGGGATTGAGTAGAATGCATTTTAACAGGTTCCAATACATTTCATTCAAACAATCAACCAAACAAAACCTCAAAAACAGGTATCTTCTATTCCACTCCACCATTTCCTCAATCCAAACATAAGTTAAACACTCCACTGATCCATGAATATTATGCATTTAAAAGTACATGATTTTTTTTTTTCATGAAAATGTTGATTGTGAAATTACCTGAAGGGCATGTGTGAAGCGACGAAATTGAGAGAGGCGACGAACGATATCATGGAACTGAGAGTAGGTGACTTCTCTGCCTTCTTCGACCCATTGGTTCAGAATAGGAACCACTGGAATCCTAGGGTCCCCAACCTTGAACACACGATTTTCAAGACTCTCCAACACGCTTTTCGTCGAGTGCATGCATATTCCAAGAGACCCAGAAACAGAAATGCTAAAATTTTTCACAAGTTTGCATCTTGACCGTATTAGCATCATGTTTCTTCCCTCTCGTCGATCTTAACTCAACTCTCTTCACGCACTGCTACCTAGCTTTCTCAGTACACTCACAGAGAGAGGGCATAACAGAGATTTCTTTCTTCATTTTTGGGTTTGGCAATCCTTCGAGGAAATGGGTTCTAGGCCCAGTTTCGGGTTGAAAAATGTTTAATTTAAGTTGTTGGGTTCTCCTGAACCCCAACCCTCTCCTGTACCTCCAAAACTTTCTTTATTTTCATTTTTGTTTTGTCCATTATAAAAAATAAAGGAAGAAGGAAAAAAAAACAGTAAAAAATGTTTTAACCGCACTGTACCCCAACGAATTTGCTGCAGCCTGTACCTCAAAAAGAATCTCGTTGACCTAGAAGCAGGGAACATTTAAAATTTACGCTTCCTCTCATTCACTCTTCTTTGCCTCCTCTTCATTCTTCTTTGACGCAGCCGCAGAGCACAGCATGCAGCACCACCAAGAGCTTCGGAGAGGCCCTTCCGCATTTACAGGCTTCTCGTTCACACTTAATCCACCATCCACACATCCAATTAAGTTTTCTTAATTTTTTGTATTGATTTATGTGAATGATGATGGTGATTGATGATCTGAATGGTAATGCTGTTGTACTCATGGTGTAATCTTGATTTTATTTTTTTTCTTATGAAACGGTTTTCCAGATCGTCTCACAGTTTTCAGAAACGGATCTTAACATCCGTTTTATTTTTTTTATGTGTTTTTTCACGAAACGGATGTAACAAATCCGTTTCACAAAATTAGAAACGGATCTTAAGATCCGTTTTAGCTTTTTTTTTTTCATTTTTTCTTGAAATGAAAGTCGAAATCCGTTTCAAAAAAATCTTGAATCATGTTTCGATGTTTTTTTGAACTTTTTATTTTTAATAAGTGTGTGTTTTCTTCTGAGGTGTATTATACACACTATTAACAACAGTTCTAGCTCCGATTGACGTCACCGGATACACCCTGGTCGGCTGTGAGAAGCGCAACCATGGTGGACCTGGAAGAAGGTAGAAACTCGTGTCGGTGACAATCGCAGCTCCGGTCTTTGCGAGGTGAGGTTGCAGTGCCCTGTTTTCACGGTTTGAAAATCTAAAAGAAGGAAGAGGTGCGGCAAAAACGCTGACTGTGTTTTCCGGTGGTGACTGGTGTCGCCGCTGATGACTCTAGCGAACTGGGGTAGGCACGATGGCTGACCTTGGATGTTAGTGTTGGGATTTCGTGAGGCCAAACGAGATGGAGCATTTATGTCATTTTTAGATGTAAGGATTTATCTGAATTAAAGATTGTTTTTTCATAAGTTTTCGTAGTAAAACTCACTCCAACGAAGACAGTATTAACTTCATGTTGTCATAATAAACATTATAGTATTAGTAATAGTCATTCATATATTATCATAACAAAACTAAAATAGTACAGAGCAATTAAATTTAGTATTTTTTTTAAAACTGAAATGAAAATCAATTCGTATATATCTAGGAATTTTCATAATTAAAAAAAAAATCCATTTCAATAATTTAAAAACAAAAGTAAAAAGAGAGAGAAGTAGGTAATCAATGGCAAAATTGATTGAGATGTGATTAGTTAATAGTTTATACAAATAGCATTCTCCCCCTCTCTCTCACGATAGATTAAATCTGGGGTCTCTCTCTATTTTCTCCTTTTCTCTCTCTCATAGCTATATAAATTGTTGTACAAATATTATACAAGTAACATCTCTCTTGTGTTAATTTGTCTCTGGATAAACACAGATCCCTGTTACCTAATTTATGTTTCATTCTTGCTTTATATTTATAACAACAAATTAGCTGAAGTAATATAGCAATGATTATTTGCATCATCATCATCATCTATGAATGTAGTAACTGTTAGCACATGGATTTAAGGTGCTCTCTGAAAACCTTCAACATTGCTTGGAAAGAAACAATGCCCATCAAGGTTCCATCTACCTCTACAACCCACACGTAACTCACACGATGAACCAGAGCTTGAATCATCACCGCCACCAGAGAGCTCCACCGGTAGCACACCATTGCCTCAAACCTTCTCCCCACCCTCCCAGAGTACCCTCCAAGCTTCCAATTCTTCCCGGAGCAAGAATCTTCGTCGGAGGAACAACTAGAAGAAAAAAAAGACCATGAACAAAGACCCGTTTCGTCAAGGAGCAGCTCCGAGAGATTCCTCTCCTCCACCCTCACCTTCACCAACTGCACCAAGTCCTCC
>Ga0214543_1009517_pt1 | contig 15029 bp, 6 predicted proteins | sample CNSS2metaG_FD_160094 | JGI IMG/M metagenome (GOLD analysis project Ga0214543, IMG submission 160094) | Root nodule microbial communities from cowpea collected in UCLA plant growth center, Los Angeles, California, USA - CNSS2 | ecosystem: Host-associated > Plants > Roots > Nodule | place: USA...
TTCTTTTCCTGTCTTTTTTTTTTTTTTTTTTTTTGCCTTGGACCTCCTTTTCTTGAAAATGATGGTTGAAAAGAAGACTAGAGGCTTATTTTTCCTCCCCTTGAAATCCCTTGGGGGAGGCTATTGATGAGATGCTGGTGAAGAATAATGAGCAATAGGTTGGTTTTTATAATGCTACTTTCACCTTTCTCCCCGCCATTCTATCCAACAAACTCTAAAATTTGTTAATAGTTGTGGTTGTGGTTCAACCATTATTTGGAAACACTATATTTGATCTCATCCTTTTTTTTCTGTCAACGTATGACCTTTTCTTAGTAGAAGAATGTAAAAACTTCTATACCGATTTGTTCGTTCGTTTTCCTTATATTATTATGTTGATATTATTACTTTGTGAGCTTAACCTAACCATTTGTTTTGATTTTTATGTTTTTAATACAAATTTTAATTTTCATGTTGTGTCATATGACCCCAACATAGTACAAATTGTAACAAAAAATAAATTAATTTTAATCATAATAAACGAAATAATTTAAGTCATATTTTTAGTATAGGAAGGAACTCATTTAAAAAGTGAAAGATACTTTATTTTTACCTTTTTTATTGTTGTTATGTTATACGCTTACACCTAATAAAACTTTCTAACCTATTGAATCTTTTGTGATAACACAAATAAAATCAACGTTAATGTTATTTTTACAATGAGTTGAAGATAATGTATCTATCCTTTTATAAAAGTATGTATCAAATGTTATGCTCAAGGTTTTATTATATTTAGAGAATACATAAATTGATTTTTTTTATATTGTGTTATTTATACGAGTGTCCCGAAGAATTTAAGTGGTATCTGTACTCAACAAATCATCACAATTCCTTTTCTTAGCTATCTTTTTTTTTTTTTTTTTTATTTTTTTTTTTTTTTTTATTTATTTTTTTTTTTTTTTTGTGCTATATTTATATTTGTATGATCATTTGGTACCCAAAAAAGTTAATTATCATTTACGCATTATTTTGGACATAATTGTTAGGATTTAAAATAATTATGTTTGTTTAGATTTTCTACGAAATTCTTGTATAATTAAAATTAAATTCCCCATCTTGTATGCTCGCGGCACTGTAGAAGAGATAGTTTAAAGTGGAAAAAGTACATTTTGATTGTAAAATTAAAATGAATAATTAAATCAAAATAATCTTCTTCGTTTGCATATAAATTATAATGATATTGAAACTAGAGATGATATTTTTCTGATTTAAAGGTTATCTATCGGAATTTTTTTATGTTATTCTTTGTGAAACATTGAAGATACATTATACCGATACTTTATAAATATTTTTAATATATTTTAAAATCAGTGATAATGAATATATTTTGAAGATACAATACAAAAAAATTAAATAGAGAATCCATAATCTACTTCCCTATATATATATATATATATATAATTTTTACATTTACTCTCTTGTAACAATTTTTTCTACATATTTTCTTAGGCACATATTCTTCTGATTTTTTGGTTGTTTATCTCTTCCTTTGTTGCACTGTAAAACATATCTCTTAAAGGAGGGAAGGAAAAAAATCTCATAAAAAAAGTGAAGAAAATTTGCAGTAAAAAAATCTTAGAAGAATATTCATTATAGATGATAAAATGGGTTAATATATATGACTTTAGTAAATTACGTGGTGATAAGTAAACCACATCTTGGTTCTTCAAACTTTTTTTACCTAAATGATTACAGCTTTTAGTTTCTTTCCACACACAGTTGAAACAAGATACTACTTATCATGCAAAAAGTAATTAGATCCTCTACTTCTGAATATTCACACGTTCAAATTGTGTGCTCGAATCTTATGAGTAACAACGATCTATTGTAAAAATATTTATTTAATTAATTTATATAAAACTTTTCAATTTGATATTTTAAAAATATTTAAAGTTTTTGTAAAATAAATTAAAAAATAAAATAAAATAAGGTCAAAACTCAATATCCAGCCAGCTGCTAATGTTTATTAAATAATTTTCTGACAGTCCCCTGATGAATTTATGGTAAATTGGTAAAGGAAAAGTTTTTGGTTGGTGCTTGAATTTACCTTCTTTGCCTCTGCACTCTGCAATCAAATTCAAAGCTTGATGTCAAATGTTACTCTGTCACTCACTCCTCTTCACAAATGGATGTTCATGAAGCCAGAATCTTGTTGGGTTTCCCTCCCAATTCACGTCCAACTCCTTCCCAGGTCTTCTCATTTTCTCATTCCCAATTTCTAGGGTTTTTATTTTTCCCATCGCCATTGGCACATCAAAATCCACTTTACCCATTTTTTTATCATCACCCCAATTGAAAATTAAATATTGGACGATGAACAGGTGCTCTTGTCGTTTCTTTTTGGTTTTAGGTAAAATCAGCTTACAGAAAGAAGGTGTGGGAATCTCACCCTGATCGATTTCCGTCTCATGAAAAGCCTCTTGCTGAGTCTAAGTTTAAACTGGTGAGCTGTTCATCTGCTCTTTTTATTTCCTCTCCCAATTCATCGCACGAATTCCGGTGATGGTTGGTGACTTGACCTGGTGTTAGACTATGACAGTAAAACATTTCTCATAAGCCTCGTATTTCGGTGTGTTTCTCTTCAGAAATTGTTCATTGTAAAGTGTAAACTAATATGTATAATCTGATTTGTTGGAGCTATATTTTCCACACATGGTGAACCGTGTTATGAATGAAGGTTTAGAGATTTAGGCCAAGATCATAATTGCCATATCATATGATTTTAGGTGTAGAAAATTGCCATCATAAAACATGCTGAGAACCTTGTTTTTTCTGCCTTCAATGGTAAAGGAACAAATTTATGTTAAATTAGATCAACTACAGAGAAGGAGTCCAATATCTGGCGTTGATTTTCTTGAAACGGGGATGGTCCTTGTTGTTATTATCATATTTCCCCCTTGTTAAATAGAAAGGCCAACTGAACTCTATTGTTTTCTGCAGATTTCAGAGGCTTACACATGTCTGCAATCTGGTAACTGTCCACACCCCTGAGATCTTAGAATTTGCTAGTTTCCCTTGAAGGTAGCAAATTCTAAGATTTCCATACTGCTCATAAGGGTTTAACAAAAACAAAACTGCATTTGTTTATATATTTTTCTTGCCACTCCTTTGAAGTACTGAATAAACTTAGTTCCACAGGTAGGAGAAATGTTTCAGGTTCAGGTAAATTTGTCTTCCGCACCCTCCTGTGTGTGGTTTAAACTTATACTTCTGTTTTTCTTTTCCTTTTCTAAACGTGGCATGATCCTTATTCAGTTGAATATTCACATGTTGTGCGAACTGGATTTCCGAGGGCTCATGGAGGAAGAAAAAATCATGCAATGATTAAAGTCCCATTCCTTTTAATCATTCTGGGAACTGTCGCGCTTGGAGGATTCAATGCTTCGAGGTGGCCAACACTCAATCTCGTGGCTGATTCTTCATTCTTCGTATGTTTAACAAAGAAAATGAATGGGTGTTTATTCATATAATGACATATTTTCTGCTACTGTGTTGCAGGGCTTACAAAAAGCAAAAGGAGGAATACCCTTCACATAATCCATTTCTACCTTGATTTATCTTCTCGATCAATCCAGTAATAATCTATTTGTTGTAATTTGTGAAGAATATAGTATACTATATGTAATGGTAAATGAAGTGGAACCAATAGAAGTTATGTGATTTTATCATATAGATTGTAAACTGAATTCCATCTTGATTTTAATACAATCTGATTCTTTGAAAGGATGTCTTGCAGCTTCACTTTGTTGAAGTTTGTAGCATTAATCTGTTCTCACCCTTAGACTAGATTACCATAGTTATAAATAATACAAGTTTACGATCACAAATTTATTGTCCCAATTATTTAAAAAATAAAAAAAATTTAAAAGCATATGTTTATTTAATAGTTTTTATAGTGTTTTATGTAGTTTATATAAGTTTTAAAATTCCATTAATTTGTTTTGGTTTCATGTAAAAAAAAAAAAAAAAAAACTATTTTGATTACAAAAATGATTTATTGTAGTACCCGTTAATCACAAGGTATGCAAAAAACACCAAAACGGAAAGTAATTAAATATCAGTAAAAAATGAAAATCAGCTCATCACCGATGATTAAAATAATTAATTATGTACTTCATTCTTATAATAAAATTTTAAACAGAATTTGGCAAAAACACTCGTTCAGACAAATTATTCACAAAAAGAAATTAATAAAGCTGACTTTCCGTCCAATATTTTGCTTATTAAAATTAGTAGAACATGTCTGTAAGTACTAATATAAGAATTATTTTTTAATATAATTATTAAAATAATAAATAATTTTTCTAATTTTATTATGAATAATTTTTTGTTATAGATAATTAATTAAAATTTTAAAAATAATTATAAAATTTAAAAAGTAAAACTAATAAAGATAAAATTGGTAACAGAATATGATTACAGAAAATAATTATAAAATGGTTAGAAAAATCAAATAGAGAAGAAATTTAAGGTTAAGTTGTTTTTTTGTAAAAAATAATTCAAATATTTTTAGTTTTAATTTTAAGTAATAAGCTTTTAATAATCTATCCACTTTTTAAATAGGATTAATTGAAGAGGCCAATATGATAAATAACTATTATTTCAAGTCATAAATTAAAGAAACGGCTTGAGGCACCTATAGGTAATGGACTTTTCATTTATTTATAAATATAATTTTAAATAACTTTCTATATATACTAAACTATGTTTTTTTTTTCTACTCTACCCTGTTTTGGGTTACAATTTAGGTGGGCCATCGACATATGAAAAAAATTGAAAGATAAAATGAAGTTCTATACATATTTTACTTAAGAATTTATTTTACTTTTACTATAGACCTGTTATCACTAAAATTAAGTTTATTATTTAATCATTATAAATTACTCAAGTAAAAGTCAACTTAGGTTTTCATTGTTTCAAATTTCGAAGACCATCTACCTATCTTACAAAAAAGTGTTGGAATAAGGGTTGTCTATTTATTGGAAAGCATCCTAAGCTGAGAAATTTAGAAACAAAAGAAGAGTTTATTCCTTTGAACCAAATAGTGAAAGCAAAGTGGTAAAAAAGAAAATATTTTCTCTATATGAATTTTAGAAGAGACATTTATTTGTCAGAATCCTTTACATTTCCTAGAAACAAAAATATTTATTTATATTTTTGTATAATTTTCATTCTCATGTTAAAGAAATAAAAGAAAAATACAATTCCAATGAAACAAATAAGAATAAAACAAGTTATTGTCCAATTCCATTACAACTTTTCGTCTTATTTCTATTTTCATTATTTTAGAAATTAAATAATATTTCCAGAATTTTCAGAAAGTTAAGCAAACTTTTTTCCCGAAATGCTTAACATTAAGAGCATGATCACAATCCCTACAATTTAACATCATAAAGTAAATTCCCTTCCTAAGAAATACCGATTCCCTCAATTTAATGACATAGAAGAATATCCAATCTCCCCAAAATTGGATGAAATGGAAAAGTTTTCTTTCTATTATTATACCAAAAATCTCAATACTAATGTCAGCAGTAATGATAGCGTGGAAGTGAACAGTGACCAAGGGGATACTTTTTCTGCTACATTTAAATTACCATTCTACGATGCATAGCAGATGTTGAACCATATAATTTTCAAATTTTAACTAAAATTAGCATAGACAGATGGTAGCTCAAGAATAGTTTTTCAGTTAATAGAGGTCCATTTGGAAGAAACAGAACCTCATTGCATGTTCAAGTCAAGCCCTATACAAGAATGATTTACTACTGGTTATATTTTAAATATGAAACTAACCAACTAAAAGAATGCGTGTTTCCTCCGCTCTGTTTTCTTTCTCCTTTAGTTTTTCCCTCTTCTTTTGGAAGGTGGCGTTTCTGTTCTTTTTTGGGAAGAAAGTTTAAGGCATACTTTGATTTGGTTCCTCTCCTGTATGCTCTGTCTCTAAATGCTAGGTTGCTGCTAAGCTGGCTTTCTTCCAATATGAGATGTTCTTTACAGCATCTAAGCTAGATTGCCGCTAAGCTGGTTTTCGTCCAACTCCAAGATGAGATGTTCGTGACGAAGCCATTAAAGGTACTTCTTCATCAAAATTGGTATCAGAAACTGAATCATTCCATAAAGTCTCCTCTCTGTTGTCCAAGTCAACAACTGCTTTTTTCTCTGTCTGCAGCTCCTGTATTTATGGAGAAGGCAAAGAACAAAAGTTGAAATCATACTTCACGAAGAGCTAGTAAACCAAAGTTGCAAAAGTTAGCGTAACAGCAAATGTTGTAAATTCAGATGACAGGCAAGAGAACCAAAGTATGACAACAGATGAACAATCACATGTGAAGCCATTATGAAATAAAACTTTACTCAATTTCTTCATTCACTAAGTATGGAATGAAATGGGGTGACTTTCCAAGCTATTCATTTGTTTGATACATAAAACTAATGTGTAATGGACCAAACTTCATCTGAATGAAATAAATTACTTCTTAATAGGTATGTTAGAATGAAATTCTCTGTAAGTAGTAATGAGTAACAAGAGCAATGAGGTTACAAAATTTAGAAAAGAAAATAATTATGTAAGGTTGATAGTAAAATCAATATTCTTTCATCGATTTTATTGAGTTTTCTTGATCAGTATCAACGATCAAAATGAAATGAAGAGTATTCAATAAAATTCTACATGAATATTCAAAAATAATTATAAGACACGAAAGGGTAGTTTGGAGATAGAATTAAAATAGAAAAATTAAGTTAAATAATAAGACGGATATTAGCCATCATTCTATAAAATAAATAAATTTCATTTCATGGAGTATGGAATCACCAATTCCACCTCTCGTGGAAGGGATGGGCATTGAATGGAAACCATTTCATACTTTTTTCTCCTCTGACAAAGATGGAAATGCTTATTTATGAAATAAAGTATAAGAACCAGTCACCACTCAACGCATCTAATCAAAGAGAATAGGCCAATAATAAATAATGCATGAAGACAGATCAAACTACAAAACAAAGACAAATTACTTAAAAGACTCACCTTTGTTGATCCATCTTGGGAACTTTGAGGTTGAGACGTGCGAACATCACTGAGCTTAAGGTAGTTGTAAATAACGACACCAATTAAAGCTGCGCATTAAATATATTTAGAGATACTTAGAATAAATCTATGAAACAAATGAAATTATACTTCTATAACGTTTTTTCATCGAAGAAATGTATACCAATAGCGTAGCCAATAATATTAAGCCCAGTAATCTTTGATTCAGGAAACAAGACAGTGGAAAGAGTGATAAGTAACCAGTCTTTCAAAACACCAGCCACCCGAATAGTTACTGCCCCAGTTCTACCAATCACTAAGAATGTGGAAAGATTCAATGTGAAAGCACAAACAGCATTTGAGAAAAATATCCAGAAGTTAAACTGCATATGTGGATCTTCCATCTCAGGCTTCTCAAGGATGTACCACGGGATGAAAAGAAATACAAAGCTGCACAAAGAAAACTCTGAATGGTCATTATTGTAACTTGAACTTTAAGGAACTGTAACTTTTTCAATACACATATATACCAAAAATGTACCACCCAAAGCCCCATTCCAATGTGAGATGTCAGAGAGAAATGACAATTATACATAAGTCTAAGGTTAACCTACAAAGCAATAAGAAAAAGGAAAAATTGAGAGGCAAATGATCTTTATTCCTGTCATTCATTCATAGCTTTCCAGGATAAATAAGACAACCACTAGCTAGTGGACTTGGGAGCTGAAACAAACAATACTAAACAACAACTAATTTTACTTCAATCCATAAACATCCTTGGCCCAACATGACTTTATCTTTATGCGTTTTGGTCTTTGAAGGTTTTAGAATGGCAACCAATCAATGCCTCAGTCTTGAGATGTTTACCTTGTTCTCAAGGTTAGTGTTGATGTGGCATGGTGTGATAGGAGGGTTAGTGTTGAACAATGTTGTGACGAAGTTCATGAAGCACTTGTTGTAGAAGGAGGGAAGCTGGGAGGCTGGTGTTATCAGTTGAGCCTTTGGTGAAGAGACGCAGTGTTGGTGGTGGCTGACCATAGCTTAGAATAGCTACATGCCAGTGGCACCATTGTGAGTAGTGTTTGTACCAGTACTTAAAAAAAAACAGAGGAAATGAACCCAGAGGTGTGGTTGGTCACTAACAAAACACCTAACGTATGTTTCTAATCCTCTGTTCACATCCTTTGTGTGTTCATTTGTCTCAGGGTGATAGGTTGTGCTGAACTGGAGTTTCACATCTTGTATTTTGAGCCATTATTGCTAGAAGGAGCAAGGAAGAGGGAAGCAAAACGAGGTTGTAAGATGTTGTGGGAGTTGTATGTGTCAATAAAAACAATGATTGAAAGGCCGAGGATGTGGCCCAATCTTGAGGCGCTTAAGGGATGGCTGGCTTCAAATTGTTTGAGGAGATAGTTGGGAATGGATAGGGTGAAGGTGGGGTCGCTTAGTGTGGTGCCAAGTTAAGGAAGAGGGAAGCAAAACGAGGTTGTAAGATGTTGTGGAAGTTGTATGTGTCAATAAAAACAATGATTGAAAGGCCGAGGATGTGGCCCAAACTTGAGACACTTAGGGGATGGCTGGCTTCAAATTGCTTAAGGGTGAAGGTGGGGTTGCTTAGTGTGGTGCCAAGTTGTGAAGTAAGGGGAAGGAGGTTGTTGTAGGAGCTTTGTTCTGAGGTGTCAAGAATGGGGAACTCCTTGTTAGCCACCAAGAGGAGATTGTTTGAGGGACTATAACTTTTCATCACAATAGCAATTGATGAGTGCATGAATAAGGGGAATCCTTAGCCCAATAGGGTTTTATCCTTACATGCTTTGGCCTTTGAAGGCTAAGGGCTGGCAGCCCATCAGTGCAGTAAAATTAAGCATAAACCCAAGACCCAAGCAGGAAGCAACACAACAATCATTTACAGGTGAAGCACCATATCAAACTACAGGCCTTCCATTGATTCATAAGAATAAGCACCAAATTAATCAAAGATTCACGAAAAAAGTCATATTGATAAAAAAAAAAGCTTTGTTAAAATTAAACAAAACATAGGATAAAAAAGATAACAAAATAATTCATCATGATTTGCTATTTCCTAAATTACTTTATCTGTGATCCTTGGTCTAACCCATTACACCATGAGTATTTTTTAACCCAAGGCACAAGATGGATGGTGAAAAATAGGCAAAGAATTCTCAGACGGGTATGACTGATGTGAATGTGTGGCATTTTGACTATATGCTTGTCTCAACATAATAAGCTAATTCAAATAATAACAAGTCAAAATATATAGGGAGGGACGCAAATCCCATAATATTCAGTGGCATTCCAAACATACATATCAAAATCAACATCAGATCCCATATACATGAAAAGAGGTTTCATTTGATTTCTTTCCTCCAACCAGCATAAGCAGAACTATATATGGGCTTTCAAATACTTAAGAACATATCTACCTGCAGGGTGCTATGTAATACAAGCTGGTAATAGGGTTTAGATTCAAGCCCTTTTTCTGAAGAAGAACTTGAGTTAATACCAGCCTTAAAGCTTCAGCAACTATTCCTGTGACCTGATAAACTGTGCCGAGCACATTAAATTGAATTTCTCCATAGGAGGAAATGACAACTCCAACACTGACCAGCACCATGTTCCAGAATACATCACACCTCAATTTCTCAGTTCCACAAGTTACAGCCACAAGAAATGTTGCCACTGGCACTGTAAAGTGTAAATTAAAAGAAACAATCAAGACAATCATTCATTAAGGAATTATATTTAAAAAAAATGTCAAATGGAAAGATGATACACAAAAATTAACTTACTGAGGGCTTTAAGCATCTGGATGAAGGCCACAGAAATGAACAGATAAGCAGTATTCCCAAACCTAAATAGATAATAGAGTCATGCAACAATACTGAGAGGCATTTTACTAGTGTTTAAAGTAACTGATAAAACATTTTTTTTAAAGTCTATGTAATACATACTCATTATTGATACAACTTTACCTCAATTCCTATTTGATTTTGTAAGTAAACTATGATACCAGAATAAAAGCCATCCAATGCATTAAAATCCAATCTAAATGATATAGAATAAGCAATTTTAAAATAATATGTTAACCTAATTAAAGCTTGTGCAATCACTAGTTTTGAGCTAATCTCCTACTAAATGCCTAAGATTGTCAGGTTGTCTACATAATGCATAACATATCATACGTTTCCCATAAAAAGATAGTTAAATCTTCTTATTTTTCATATCAGCAAACAGAAAATTGATGATAGTATGTGTGCGGGACTATTTTGCTTGATCCAAGAAGTTTGCAATGAAATCATTTGTTTCTCATCAGGCATATTTCCAACAACACAGAATGTAACGGCAGAATAAATAACAAATACATTATAAAACTCTGATGTCGGTTAAATATTTGTGTATAGTAATAAAATTCATAATTATCATTTTTTGTCACAATACTATATAGCCCCACATTTCCAAGTGTGAATACTCAAAAAGGTCTTCATAAGTCTATATGAAACTTTTATAAATGAAGAACACGACCTGAAATCAAAGTAAGGGTAGCGTAGGAGCATACTTATGATCACCCTAGCCCTCATCAAACATTAAACAGAGAGAGACGGAGAGGGGGGATCAAAACAGAAACAGTTGAGTATCAACTTTGCTAAAATGATGGAAACTTCGAACTTACGTCAACTTAAGCTTAGAAACAAAGATTTCAGTGTGGACAAGTATTTAAGACACAAACAAAGGCGTTACAATTTAGTGAATTTATAAATGTTTTTGCTCAAATTACAACTTTAGGTCAATAACATCAAACACTCAATCAAAGAATTCAGTAGTATTTAATATACAATCACAGGCATTACAAATTAGTGAATTTATAAATATTTCTGCTCAAATTACAACTTTAGGTCAATTACATCAGATACTAACCACAGACTAGCGGAAAAGAATGCACTTATTGGGACCACACAAGTTGCATATCTGCAAATCAGACACTTTGTGTGAAGCCGGAAATATTCAATGCAATGTGAAACAGAATGTCTATGTAGAATTCTTACATATTGAAGGTCATTTTAATTGGTGACACAACCTGCATCAATTGAAAAAGGGACAAGACATCATCTAGTTAGTTAAGCAGTATTTTACACGAAAATATCTAATGTATATTAATAAGAGAATAATAGCAAGAAGTTAACATAATGATGACGAAGAGATTACGGAAATACACGAAAAAAATTTGTCTGAAACTAATGACATTAGGAAATCCGAAAAACATATACCTTGAAAACACGGACAAGCAAAAAGGCCAGACCACCAGAAAAAGCCATATGGATCATAGTGAGTGTTATTGGAAATGGAAAATTAAAATATAATGTAGAGAGGACCCACTGCAATAAACCAATTCCCATAAGAGGAAAGAGATTGAGCAAAATATATTACAATCCAAGACTAATCACAAGACATAAACGAATGAATTTGTTCTCATATATGTGCCTTGCCTTGTTGTAAAGAATAACCCCTGATGAAAGTGTAATGTAAACTAGAAGGTAGATGTAGGTTAGCAGATGCTGTTTGGTCAGTATCCCCATGGTGGCCATATTTTACCTGCAAAACTCGATGCAGTCCAGCATGTAGAAATCGTTATACATAAGAAAGCCAGCTATCACAATTTAAAAACTATTATTATTGAACAATTAACTACATTGCGCTTCAAAGACCCAGGTCAGTGTATACTGGGAATGGAATAAAAATAATGGACAAGTATAAGAAAGAAAAGACACTATGAAAATATTACATTTTTCTTTCATGGCCATGCACAGTTAAGACGACTAACAAGTTTTCCAACAAATAATCAATACAGATCTCAATTAGAACTTTCCCTTTCAAATTCCCCAACAAATGTTAAATATGAAACAGAAGGAGATGAAAATCACTTACAAGCAGCTCAATATTAAGCGCAATTCCTTAGTCAAAAATACATAAGCAAACCAAAGGATAAAAAAAGTGCAAAAACAATAACTAAAGTGCTTTACTCGGATTAGGAAAAGCACAGTTCGCACTGATTCCTAAATTAATATAAATTTGGAACTAATGTGTCTGTTAGAGAGGAAAGCACCCCCTAGTGTTGCACCGACCAACATTCACACGACGTAAATATTGAAGAACTAGAACGAGGGTACTGTTTGATTCGTTATGTGCGGAGAAAGCCAAGAATCTTCCAACACAGTTTCGATTCAACGGTGTGATACTGAATTCAAACGCCATAAACAAAGTCATTCTTACGGAATCAGGAATAAAACTGAGAGAATGAAAAATTGAGTGAGATTCATAGTAGGGATTTACGAGAAGAAATTGAACGAAAATCGCAAAAGAAAACATTAATAGGAAAGATAAAGAAGGAGAAACAGAGATGGGAGAGAGATTTTACCGACTATGGTGATCTAAACAATAGAATGGGGAATGCAGAAATTGGAACGCATAAAATCAGAATCACAGCAACGCGACCAAAATTGTACCTCATCGAGAATTATAACCGATAAATCCGAGATTTTGTCTTAGCTTCAAAGGCTTAAATATTTTTCAATCACTGTAAGAGGAATGTTATGTGTTTTATTTTATTTTTTGTAGTTTCTTTTTACTTTTTATTTTTTCCTATCATTTTTTACTTTTGCAAGCAAATTTAGTTTCGTTTTTTTCTTAATATTTTTTACTTTTGAAATTTTAAAGCCGCTGTATTTTACGTTGATTTTAGAATAAATTAAACTCTCATTTATTACTAGAATCGAAAATTACATACCCGTCTTTCCTTTTCTCACCTAATACTGTCACAAAAAACTCTCAAAAAATACCTTCACAAAACGATACACTATTTTAACAAGATTATTTTGCCTATTCATAATTAGAGATGATGGCAAATAAACCCATCTCCGTGAGTATTGTCCGAATCCGTCCTCGTTTTGACGGGGAATTCCCGCATTGACTGAGTATGAGTATGGGTATGGGTATAGAAAATCCCCGACTTTTTCAATTGGGTATGGGGATGGGTATGGGGATGTACATATCCCCGCCATATTACCCGTCCCCGTTTAAATTATTAAAATATTTCTAATTAATTAAATAACCATATATATATATATATATATATTATTTTTTATTTATTCTAATTATTTGGTTTGTCATGAAACTCATTCGCATTTCAATTATATTTTTCATCTTATCATAATCTTTATGTAATTATGTTAAAAATATGTATGTTAATTAAAAAAATTTATGTCTCACATTTGAATATTTATATTATTTTTTAATATTTTTCTTTCACATGAAAATGTTTAATACTCTCAATTTAAGTATTTAATAGCACAAACATTTCGTTTACTAGGTAATATAAAAAAAAACATTTACTTATTATTCTTATTATTAGTTTTTGTTTCATTTGAATAACTTTTTTATTTCACTAAAATATTTTTTGTTATTTCTCAACTACTAAGTATATATGTTGATATTTGAAAAGTTTTCTTAGATCTCTAAGATATTTTTCAACTTATCATATCTTTAATTATACATTTGTTTTCCTTCGTGCGATTTCTTTCAATAGTCTCTCAAATTGTTTGTAAACATTTGTTAATTTGTTAATATTTTTATTTCTTGTTTATTTTCATTATGTAGAATACTATTTCGATATATTTTATTTAATTATTTTTTATTTTTTAACTCATTATCAATCATACTGTAATTTTGTCACTATAATTGTATAAATAACTTTTATTTACTACAATATAAAAATTTAATGTAATTGTCATTAATATTTTTTTATCACCATCCAACATAATTTAAGTTCAAAAGATACAAGATCTATGTTAAAATTTTATTATTATGATTATTATTTGTTCTTTGTATCATTTTGATTAAGTAATGTATTATAACTTCTATTAGTGTATAAAAAAGAGATTCATTAGAATTTAAAAGATTGAAGTAAACAAACATTTAAAATATATTTTAATTTGAATATTTGTTTTTCTTTTATATTTGTTTCAAAATATTTTTAAATTTTATCAACCAGGTTTCATTAATGTTTACAAATTTAATAAATGTGTTGGTTCTCATGAAATTTTATTTGGTATTATAATCTAAAATGTAAAAAATTATAATTTATTTTAAAATTTTATTATGATTATTATTTGTTCTTTGTATCATTTTGATCAAATGATGTATTATAACTTTTATTAGTGTATAAAAAAGACATTCATTAGAATTTAAAAGATTGAAGTAAACAAACATTTAAAATATCAATTATGTTATTTGTATCATTTTGATCAAATGATGTATTATAACTTTTATTAGTGTATAAAAAAAGATTTATTAGAATTTAAAAGATTGAAGTAAACATTTAAAATATATTTTAATTTGAATATTTGTTTTTCTTTTATATTTTTAAATTTTATCAATTATGTTTCATTAATGCTTGCAAATTTAATAATAGTTTTAGTTCTCATGAAATTTTATTTGGTATTATAATATAAAATATAAACAATTATAATTTATTTTAAAGTATTTGATATCGAAGAAACAATCATCATTCTAATATTAAATATTTGATAATATTATGTTTTCTTTATCATAATTTTTTTATTATTTTATAAAAATTAATTAAAATTAATATTGAAGTAGTAAGAAAATGGGTATAGGTACGAGATTATATCCGTTACCCGGTAGGGATAAGGATGGGTCAAAAGTTTAATACCCATTGAGTTTGGGTATGGGGGATGAATTTTTTTTACAGAAATGGGTATGGGATAACGAAACCCGTGTCCGCCCCGTCCCGTTGCCATCTGTAACGCCCCATTTAATTTAATACATAAAATTAAAGGAAACGTCACACAGAGATAATCAACAATGCAGTCCTGGGGTTCATAACGTCACCCCTACAAAACTAGGCACACCACGATGCCAACAAAAG